>ERZ1643246.212-NODE-212-length-76291-cov-8.302298_pt1 | contig 76291 bp, 79 predicted proteins | sample MGYA00579265_ERZ1643246 | MGnify/ENA primary metagenome ERZ1643246 (study PRJEB29033, sample SAMEA4952261) | chicken gut metagenome | biome: Broiler Chicken; feature: Gastrointestinal Tract; material: Caecum | place: Ireland | collected 2018 | study: Broiler... | reverse complement strand
TTATTTTCCAAGACTCTCCTACTTCAAGCGTTAAGAATTGTTAAGTTTAGCGAAGCGGTGAGGAGTTCACTCACATATGTGTTAATTTTTGTTTTTGATATAACCATTGTTGTTCATGAATGGTTGTTGCGATTTTATGAAAATCTTTGCCAAAAATAAAATATGGAATTTCTATTTTTTCGTGTCCATTTTGTAAAATATGTACCGGAAATGGGTTTGGAATTCCTTGATAAATATGTTGTGTAGAGATTCGCAAATTCTGAATGGGTAAAACTTTTTTTTGAAAAGAATAGTAGCAAGTGACTTGTTTTTCTGTAATTTCAATTCGAAAGGAATAAACAGAAAATAAAATAAGAAAAATAAAGGTATAGTAAAACAGTGCAAGTAAAAAATGTTTAGGTGTAACAGTTTGATGAAAAATATTTTTCACAAGATTTCCAGTCAACACACTTAATGCGCCTACGCTCATTGTTTTTAAGGCGAAAGTTTGTGGATGAAATCGAATAAACATGATAGAATACCTCCCCAATTCATTCTTATTTTACAAGTATTTCCAATAGAAAGTTTTTTTATGTATACATAATGAAGTATTATCTTATGAAAAGACAAATCAGATGTACGATAAAGTTTAACATCTGGCTTGTGTTTTTCTTTGTCAATTATTACAAGTTCATTTTTTGTATGGAATGTAAAAAGAACAGTCATACTATCGGATAATCAAAGAAAAGGAGGCGTGTCTCTTTGAAAAAAGAAACCGAATCAAGAGAAAAATATAAACAAAAAATTCAATCGTTTCAAGTCAAAAGACCAGTTATACAAAATTGTTTCCGAGCTTTTTGGGTTGGGGGAACCATTTGTCTGATTGGGCAAGGAATAGAAAATTTTTATATGAAGTTTTTTGATTTTACAAAGGATACGGTTGCTGGACCCACCGTTGCGACCCTTGTGTTAATTTCAGTTCTTTTAACTGGATTTGGTGTCTATGATAAAATTGCACAATATGCTGGTGCAGGATCTGCTGTTCCGGTAACCGGATTTGCCAATTCTATGGCATCTGCAGCAATTGAGCATCGAAGTGAAGGGCTTGTTCTTGGAATCGGTATGAATATGTTTCAATTGGCAGGAAGTGTGATCGTATTTGGTGTTGCGAGTGCATATGTGCTTGGACTGATTCGATATGCTTTTTCTTATTTTATGTAGGAGGGGTTTGGAATGAATCAACAAACACTTTCCTTTAAACATGGAGTTTATGTTGCTTCACGCGGAACAGCCGCCAGTATGAAAGAGGGACAGGGTCCAATTGGTTCTGATATTGATCAAATTTTTGATGATCTGTACTGTGGTGAAAAAAACTGGGATCAAGCTGAGAGAACATTAATGCGTACAGCCGTTTTGCAGTGTCTACAAAAAAAGAAATATACTTATTCGGATGTTGATTTACTTTTGGCGGGGGATCTAAATAATCAAATTGTGGCATCCAATTATTTTGCCCGAGAAATGGGATTACCTTACTTTGGTTTGTTTACTGCTTGCTCTGCCTCCATGGCGACGGTTACATTGGCAAGTGTTTTTGTGGATGGTGGTTTTGCACGGCGAGTTGTAGCAGCAACTTCTTCACATAATGGTGTTGCAGAACGTCAATTTCGGAATCCAACAGAATATGGTGCACAGAAACCACCTTCTGCGACTTTTACAGTTACTGGTGCTGGTGCGCTTCTTCTAACCAATGAGAGAACAAAGATTCGTATTACGCATGCAACTGTTGGAAAAATTGTTGATATGGGCATGACCGATCCAAATGATATGGGCAGCGCGATGGCTCCAGCAGCAGCTGATACAATGATTCAGCATTTCAAAGATTTATCTGTTGCGCCAAGTAACTACGATTTGATTGTGACTGGTGATTTATCTGGAATCGGCATGCCAATTTGTAAAAAACTGCTTCAAGAACAGGGCTATGATTTAGGAGATCGTTATGATGATTGTGGTTTAATCATTTATGATCCAAAGCAAGATACAGAGGTTTTTGCCGGAGGCAGTGGCTGTGCCTGCTCTGCGGTTACGACCTATGCGCATTTATTAAAAAAAGTAGAGATGGGTCAGTTAAAGAAAATTTTTGTCGTTGCAACAGGTGCTCTTATGAGTCCTTTAATGACACAACAAAAAGAAACAATTCCTTGTATTGCGCATGGTGTTGTTTTTGAGCATGTGGAGGAATCAGGATGATGGCATATATTTTGGCTTTTATCTGTGGCGGATTGATTTGTGTTGCTGGACAAGTTTTTATGGATGTAACAAAGTTGACACCCGCACACCTGATGAGTGTTTTAGTCACGACAGGGGCGGTTCTTGATGTATTTGGAATTTATGATAAATTTATTGAATTTGCAGGAGCAGGTGCGACGGTTCCGATTACCAATTTTGGCCATGCTCTTTTGCATGGTGCGCTGGAAGCAGCTCAGGAACATGGATGGATTGGTATTGGTATGGGAATGTTTAAGTTGACATCGGCTGGAATATCCGCGGCCATTATTTTTGCATTTTTTGCCGCGCTGATTTTCAAGCCAAAGGGGTAGGATGAAAAGGGTTATTTGTATTACGGATGGCGATGAGTATGCCTACCAAGCATTACGGTTTGTAGCAAAAAAATTTCATGCGCACTGTATTCGAGAAACCTGTGCCAATCCGACCCATTTAAGTGGAAAGGAAATTTATCGTTTTATTGAGCGAGCGCCATCTGATCTTGTTTTTGTGTTGTTTGATGACAGCGGTACCATTGGAAGCGGTGCTGGTGAAAAAGCCTTACAATATATTGTACAGCATCCAAATATACAAATACTTGGTGTATTGGCTGTTGCCAGTCATACAAGAAATATGGAATATACTAAGGTAGATGTTTGTTTGGATCGCTTTGGTCATCGAACAGCGTATGGTGTTGATAAGGAAGGATTTCCAGAAATGGATCTGCATCGTATCAATGGTGATACGGTATATATTTTGGATCAATTGACAGTGCCGATTGTTGTCGGTATTGGAGATATTGGTAAAATGGGTGGCTTTGATGACATTCAAAAGGGTTGTCCGATTACAACTAAGGCCATTTCATTGATTTTAAGTCGAACAAAAGAAGATTTTCGAAAGAAACATTAATAAGCATATGTGAATTATAACTGATGGATTGCAATTTTTAAACAAAAAAGAGCGTCTGGTAAAGTTAGAAAAGTGAAACGATAGTTTGCTTTTTTATTGAAAGAGGTAGAAAATAAGAAATGAAAAACAAGAAAATCGATTGATGTTTGAGGAAAATTGGCAAGTTGAATTTTTTATTCAGTTGAAAATTTTGCTTATGCCTTTTTGGCAGATGAACATCTTAAAAAACTTGAAGTTAACTTACCCCAATGATGAAATGCTAAAGTAAAAGTTTTTTGGGAATCATTGACAGCTGTTTTTCCCAAAGGTATAAAATTTGGTTATGCTTATAAAACATTCATAAGCAAAGCAATCGAAATGAAAATAATATAAAATTATATAAAAAATTAATTTTTAAATATTTATAACCGATAGGTATAATGGATACAAGATATGACTTAGATAAAGAAATGGGGTCATTTCCAACATCTACTATCAAATTATATGTTAAGCAATTTTTTTAAAAAAGGAGCTTAGACAAATCGTTTTTATTTATGGTATATTGTATTTTGTAATTCGACAAAGCATATACCAAAATGGATTTGGAAAGTCGTTTTAAAAGTAATATGCATATTCTTTCTCTCTAATATGCAATTGTTTATTTTTATGATCGGTAGTTTTTTAGAAAGGATTGTTGGAAATGAAAAAAGGTCAAATTAGAATGAAAACGGGAGAAGTGATTACATTTGAATTATACCCAAATGAAGCACCCATTACTGTTGAAAATTTTGAAAATCTGATTCGACAAGGATTTTATAACGGATTGAACTTTCATCGTGTGATTCCTGGGTTTGTTTCGCAGGGTGGGTGCCCGCATGGTACTGGAACGGGTGGATCAGAAAAGACGATTCCTTGTGAAACAGAAAATAACCCGCATACACATGAGGTTGGCTCGCTATCTATGGCACATCGTGGTAAAGATACAGGTTCATCACAATTTTTTATTGTACATACGCCACAGTCGCATTTAAACGGTGTACATACAGTTTTTGGTCAAGTGGTTGATGGCATGGACTATGTGCTAAAAATGCCACAAGGTGCAGTGATGGAGGAAGTAATCGTTTGGGATGAAGAATAAGATTTATACTCTGTTGAATGGAAAGGTTGTTGATTGTAAATCGAGCCTTCTGTGAGACAGAGTATGTTTTTTGTTTTGAACAGATCGAAGTTTGTTTTTATTTATCATATCAGTGGTTGAAATACGAGTTTTGTTTTATACTGAAGCTGTATGCAGTTATTTTAAAAGGAAAAGGGGAAAGGAAATGGAAAAATATCAAGTGAAAATTGATCAATTTGAAGGTCCCCTTGATCTTTTACTGCATTTGATTCAAAAGATGGAGATTGCCATTGAAGACATTTCTGTTTCTGATGTAACCGACCAGTATTTAAATTATATTCATCAGATGCAAGAACTAGAGCTAGATGTGGCAAGTGAATATTTGGTTATGGCAGCTACATTGCTGGCAATAAAAAGTCAAACTTTGTTGCCTCAACGGCAAGTAACAGATGAAATGTCCAATTATGAAGAAATTGATTCCAAGGAAGCATTGGTTCAGCAGCTTCTAGAGTATAAAAAAATAAAAGAAGCCTCTTTTGCATTAAAAACATTGGAAGAAATGCATGGATTGGTTTTTCAAAAAAGTCCAAGTGATTGGAAGGAACAGATTCCAAAAGAAAAAGGTATACCAGAAGGACTTGAAATATCGATTTATGATGTGATGGGTGCATTTCAGAAGATGCTCATTCGCAAGCAGTTGAAGAAGCCGCTTCATACGCGGATTATGCGTCAGGAAATTTCAATTGAGGAAAAAATGGAGCAGATGCTTGGTGTTTTGCTTTGTCAGACCGATTTGATATTGTTTGAAAACTTGTTAGAGGAAAAAACTGTATCAGAAATGGTTGTTTCTTTTTTGGCTTTGTTAGAGTTGTTAAAGCTTCAAAAAATTGTAATTTTGCAAAAGGGGAATTTTGAACCGTTGTATGTTTCGATTGCAGGTATTGAGGTGAATCCATGTTAAGTATTGGAGAGTGGAAAGCAGTCATAGAAGGTGCATTATTTTTGGCTGGAGATGAAGGGGTTTCTTTGCAAAGTCTTGCCAAAATGCTAGATGTACAAGAAGAGACCGTACAATGTTTTTTGGATGAGCTTGCCATTGATTACTTGGATAGTCATCGAGGATTGGTACTGTCTCAGATGGGAATGTATTATTATTTAACGACAAAGAAAGAACATGCCTCTTTTTATCAAAAGCTTTTTATGTCAAGCAGTCAACAGGTTTTGAGTCAAGCGGCTTTGGAGACTTTAGCTATTATCGCTTATAAACAGCCAATTACACGTGTAGAAATTGAGGAGATTCGAGGTGTGAAAACAGATCGACCCATTCAATCTTTAATTGCCAAATGTTTTGTCAAGCCAGTTGGACGGTCAGAAGCAATTGGAAGACCTTATTTATATGGAACAACTAAAGAATTTTTACAATATTTTGGATTGAAATCTTTAAAAGAATTACCAGATTTGAATGAAGTAGAAGTTGATGAGAATGAAGAAAAGGATTTGTTTCTATAGAGCACAGCAAGATAAAACAAATGAATCAAAACTCGGTTGATTGAGTGGTTTTGTTGTAACTTTCCTTGTTGAAGTTGATTTGTCAGCGGTGTATGGATAAAATGGCTTGTATAATATTTGCTTTGAGAGGAGAATTATCCCTTCTTAGAGCTTTTTGTATATCTTTTCATTCTTCATGCTAGTATTTTAAATGGGGATGGAACAAAATCATAAACTTTATCTTTATAAATAATTTTTTTAATTATAAAACTCATAAAATTGAAATATGAATAGATATATGTGAAACTTTATATGCAATTTTGTATTCTGGTTCATTTTTCTTTGAATCAAGTTGTTTTGTCTCGTCTTGCATTTCCCCAAATCGAAAAAATCCGTTAGTTTGATACGGAAAAACTTAGTTATTTTACATCATTATATTTGAAATTGTAAAAAGTAATCTCTTGTTCCAAAAGCACAGTGATTTATTAAGATTAATCATCATTTCTAGGCTTTTGGTTGGGATTACTTTCATTAGAGAATATAGATTGATAAATCCTCTTACAAAACTGAATACCAAATATTACAGGCACTTCTACTGACCGAAAAGAAAAGGTCACAGGCAGGTGCTTTTTTCATGTTCTCAAATAATCCTTTGGAAATTTGACAAGGTGGATTTGCAAAAAACGGTTATTCTATGGGTAAATAGAAAAAGATACTTTTTTTGTCTTTTGAAGATCGAATAGTAGCCATCAGAGGGATATCTGTTGTAGCCTACCTCAATCTGAAGTTTTTGAAAAAATTTCAGACTGGAGGTAAATAGAAGGTCATACAATCATAGCGGAGAAGAAAGGAAATAGCAGGTTTGGAAAGAAGTCAAGGAAAAGATTATCTAGAGCATGCAGTGTCGATGAAAGTATCATTGAATAAACACGTGTTTCAGACAGACGTTTTTATGAAAAACTACAAAAAAGTCGGTCTATATCTTAAGGAGGTTGCTGTAAATGAACAGTCAATAAGGATATTGCTGTTGAGGATTTTTTGAATGGTACGGGGCATAAAGACCTACTCGAAGTTTGTTTAGTGATGGACAAGTGTATTTTGTAAATTCTCTTATTAAAAATACAGAGTGATTCCATGAAACAGATTTCTATGATTGTCTGTCTAAAGCCTAGTGTAATTTATGGTTGGAAGGATACACTTGGTAAGAAGATAAAAAAGTGTCAGAATCTATTGATTAACCTGTTGGAGGAAAGAATAATGGTGACATTGTGAAAAGGTGTCCATACTTAAACGAAGAAATAGCCGGGCTACACCTGGGAATTTTATAAATTTTAAGGATGGACAGGGAGATGATCATGAATTGGAAGCATCAGAACAAGCTTACATTGAAATTCGCTAGATAGAACGAAAAATTCGTAACTTATAACAGTGAGACAAAAGACATGAAGAATTTTTTGAGGGATGGGACGAAACGCCAAACAGGCAGATGTTAAGACTTCCAAAAAATGTCGATGAGTCAATCATTGAAATAGAACGGAATGAATTGCTTTATCAAGCGATTGCCGCCTTACCAGAAATAATAAAAGAGACATTTTTTTCTATCACGAATAGGATTTCAATTATTGTGAGATAGAAGTAATGGAACACTGTATCCCACAGTTGATTAGACGCTTTGTTATTCTTATCAGAGAAAAGATTAAGGTACAGATGAAAAAATATCTTTGTTCCTGATCGTCTGATCATGTTTTTGTATCTTCAGATATGAGGGGATTTTATCTATATCCTCTAATGGAATGATACAGAGATAAACATACTTGCCATTTTTAATCTTTTGGACATGTTCTGAGTGGTTTTTGCATACAATGGTGAAAAGTAATCAGGATAAGAGTGGTGAAATCAAATTGAAAAAATGGATCGTGTTTCTTCTATGTCTATCATTGACAGGCGGCAGTATCGGATATGTTACCGCAGCATTGAATCAGCCACATCCACAAGCAGATGCTTATGTTTTAATGGATGCCAAATCTGGACGTGTTCTGTTGGAAAATGAAAACAGTCATCAGCCAATGAAAATCGCGAGCATTACGAAGATTATGACTGCAATTCTTGCTATTGAATCAGGGAAAATGGAACAAGAGGTGATTGTATCTGAAAACGCTGTTAATCAAGAAGGATCCAAGATTTATTTGGTTCCTGGAGAGAAGATTTTATTAAAAGATTTGGTCTATGGATTGATGCTGCGTTCTGGAAATGATGCGGCTATGGCCATTGCAGAATTTGTTGGTGGAAGCAAAGAAGGTTTTGTATACCTGATGAATCAAAAAGCACAGGAACTCGGAATGAAAAATACATTTTTTTCAAATCCTTCTGGATTGGATGAAGAAGGAAAGGAACATTACTCCAGTGCCTATGATATGGGACTTTTAACCAAATATGCATTGGAGAACAAACAGTATAAAAAAATAGCTGGAACAAAGTCGTATACATGCCCACATCCAACAGAGGAATGGGATCGAAAATTTTATAACAAACATAAACTTGTAACTGGGGGTTATGCATATGCGACAACCGGGAAAACTGGATTCACAAAAGCAGCGGGACGTACTTTGGTAACAACCGCTGAAAAAGGAAACCTATCTTTAATTGTTGTTACCATTCGAGATGGAACAGATTGGAAGGATCATACTGTATTGTTTCAATGGGGTTTTTCAAACTATCAAATGGAACAAGTAGAAGAAAAAGGACTGAAAGTTTACCAGACACAACCATATTATTTATCTGAATCTATTGTTTTGCCATTGACAAAGCAAGAGCAAAAACAGTTGAAAAGGAAAATGGTTTTGTGGGAAAAAGGGGTGCATACGCCGTTTACAAAAATTGATGGTATGTATGAAATTTGGCTGGGTGAAGAAAAGCTGGCAGAATATCCGATACAAAAAGCAGAGAAAAAATTTTCTTCTATTCATGCAGAGTCGTCTGAGGGAGATTCACATGGTTAATTACATTTGGGGCGGAATGATTGTGATCAGCATTATTTTTGGTATGTTAAATGGTACTTTATCTGAGGTAAATGCTGCAATTTTTCAAGGCGCTGAGGAAGCAGTTAAAATTGTTATCGGCTTGGTCGGAGTTCTGACATTTTGGTTGGGTTTTATGGCGGTTGCACAGGCAGCAGGATTATTGGATCAATTGGCAAATGTATTTCGACCGATTGTTGCATGGATTTTTCCGGATGTTCCCAAACATTCAAAAGCGATGGGGTATATGGTTGCAAACATGGTAGCAAATATTTTTGGTTTAGGCAATGCTGCCACACCACTTGGGCTGAAAGCAATGCATGAGTTACAAATGTTGAATGAAAAGCATGATGAAGCCTCAAGAAGTATGATTACTTTTTTGGTGATCAATACAGCAGGTGTTACTTTAATTCCAACAACGATTATTGGACTTCGTACTACCTATCATTCTGCAAACCCATCAGAAATTATTTTATCCACTATATGTGCCAGTCTTACAGCGACCATTGGAGCCATTTTTATTGATCGATATTTTTATTATCGAAGAAGGTGCAAAAAGAAATGATGGATGTATTTGTTCGTTCATCAGTCTATATTGTTCCGATTGTTATTTTATTGGTGATCTTTTATGCAACCATGAAAAAAATTGAGACCTATGAGATCTTTGTTGAGGGGGCTAAAGAAGGGCTGCAAATGGCGCTTTCTATCCTTCCCTTTTTACTTGGCATGATTGTTGCCATTCATATGTTTCGTGCTTCAGGTGCAATGGATATGTTTGTTTCTTTAGCGGCACCGATATTTGAGTGGTTAAAAATTCCAGAGGAGGTTGCACCACTTACTTTTATTCGAAGTATATCTGGAAATGCTTCATTGGGTCTTGTTGCAGATTTAATTCATACGTATGGTCCAGATTCATTGATTGGTCGATTGGCAGGAACCATTCAAGGAAGCTCAGATACAACCTTATATGTGATCACGGTTTATTTCGGAGCAGTAGGAATCAAAAAGATTGGTGATGCGTTAAAGGTTGGATTGCTTGCAGATTTGCTTGGGATTGTAACTTCAGTCATTTTTGTTTATCTGATATTTTATTGATATTACCACATTGATCAGAGTGCTCTTGTCTTTGTGGTAATATTTTTATTGGAAAAAAAGTGATGTGTTTTTTCTTAAAAATTTGCGGGATTTGTCAAATTCGGTCACATTTTATTAAAAAAGAAAGCAATTTTTTCATTCAAATTATGTCTATTTCTTGTATAAGTTATGAACGTTCGTTAATATATAAGTATGAGGTGAAGAAAATGTCGGAAAGATTACAAAAAGTAATCGCACGTTCAGGTATTGCATCGAGAAGAAAAGCAGAAGAATTAATGTTAAATGGGAAAGTTACGGTAAACGGTCAAGTGATTCGAACGCTTGGTTATAAAGTAAAGCCTTCCGATGCTATCGAAGTGGAAGGAATCCCTTTGACGCAAGAAGAAAAAGTTTATTTTTTATTTTATAAACCAGCAGGTGTTATTACGAGTGCATCTGATGATAAAGGACGGAAAACCGTACTTGATTTTTTCCCTCATGTAAAAGAAAGGATTTTTCCAATTGGCAGACTGGACTATCAAACATCTGGTTTGTTGCTTATGACAAATGACGGAGAGCTTGCAAATTTAATTACACATCCAAGGTACGGAATTGATAAGTCCTATATTGTCAAAATTAAGGGATATTTAACAAAAGAACAGGTCAAACAGTTACAAAGAGGCATCATGTTGGAGGATGGAAAAACTTTGCCAGCACGTGTGAAGGTAAAATCATATGATCGAAAGAGGAATACATCCATCGTTCACATTGTGATTTGGGAAGGAAGAAATCGGCAAGTTCGCAGGATGTTTGAGGCAATTGGATTCAGAGTGGAAAAATTAAAAAGAGAACAGTTAAGCTTTCTTACGCTTGGATATTTAAATCCGGGGGAATATCGGGTGTTAACCGCTCATGAAATAAAGCAATTACGCGTCGTTGCCACGACAAAAGACCATCGTTTAGACTACATGCAGAAATAAGAAGGCAGGAGGGTTTGTAATGAATGATGTAAAAATTTTAGTTGCTGATGATGAAGAGCGTATTCGTCGATTATTGAAGATGTATTTGGAAAGAGAAGATTACATCATTGATGAAGCAGAAAATGGAATGGAAGCAATCAAAAAAGCATTAGAAAACGAATATGATCTGATTATTTTAGATATTATGATGCCAGAAGTGGATGGGATTGAAAGTTGTCGAATTATTCGTGAAACAAAATCGACACCGATTATTATGTTGACTGCAAAAGGAGAGGAAAGTAACCGAGTTCAAGGCTTTGAAGTTGGTACGGACGATTATATTGTAAAGCCATTTAGTCCTAGAGAAGTTGTTTTGCGTGTAAAGGCATTGCTTCGACGTTCATTTACCTCTGTATTTGTACAACAGGAAAATAAAGCAAAGGATGTGGTCGTTTTTCCGCATTTGATCATTGATAATGACGCACATCGTGTAACAGCGGATGGAGCAGAGGTCAGTTTGACGCCTAAAGAGTATGAGCTTTTGTATTTTCTTTCTAAGTCCCCAGATAAAGTCTTTGATCGTGAACAGCTTTTAAAGGAAGTTTGGCATTATGAATTTTTTGGTGATTTAAGAACAGTAGATACACATGTTAAGCGTTTGCGTGAAAAATTAAATAAAGTTTCTGAACCAGCTGCAAAAATGATTGTGACAGTTTGGGGGATCGGCTATAAATTTGAGGTTGTAAATGAATGATTTTTTTTAGAAGCATTGTTGGAAAACTTTGGATTACCATTTTAATACTCGTAACCTTTGTTGTTTTTATTCTTACAATGTTATTTTTAGAACATATTGATAGTGAAAATTTCCGAAAATCAGAAGCAGATTTATTGGAAAAAATTGAAAATATAAAAGTAATGATTGATAAATACAAACAAAATGAGATTTTAGTGGATAGCATAGAAAGCTTACTGCCAACAAATATCGGGATTTTTATTGCAGATAAAGAAGGTGAAGTATTCTATCAAAAGAATATACAAGAAATCCAAACTTTTGCCTTCTCGAAATTGCAGTCCGAAGAAATTTTTCAAAAAGCAATGCAACAAAATGATCATACGGTGATGCGTTGGTTTCATCCTGTTGAGAAACAGCAAAAATCAGAGGATGAACAGCTTTTAATTGCAGTTCAAAAATTCAATGGATTGGAAGAAAACCAGCAGCAATACATTATTTTATATGAACCAGTCAGCAATATTTTAGGATTAGGAAAGGATACAGTGAAGTTTTTGCTGGTAACAGCTGGTTTGGTACTATTTTTAACAACTGTATTTGCCTTTTTTCTATTTTCTCGTATTACGGCACCTTTAAGAATTATGCGTTCGGCTGTTTTTGAAATTGCCAGAGGAAAATTTGATACAAAAGTTCCCATTTTAACTCATGATGAGATTGGAGAGCTTGCCATTTCTTTTAATCAAATGGCGAGGCAGTTAAAGTTTACAATGAATGCATTGCGTCAAGAAAAAGAGCAGCTTTCTAGTATTCTGAGCAGTATGGCGGATGGGGTTTTCACAATTGCCAGAGATGGTGAAATCATTCCTTTAAATGTAAATGCTGAGAAGTTTTTTCATCTTTGGTACAGCAGTTGTGAAGAGAGACAAGAAAAGTATGATTTTATGCCTGAACCGCTTTACCAGTTGTTTTCAAATGTTGTCAAAATGGAACATGAGTCAATGATTGAGGTTGCCTTTAAAGATTATCATTGGTGTATTGCTATGACACCATTGTATAGTCATATGCATGTGCGTGGAACAGTTGCTATTGTGCGGGATACAACAATGGAACGAAAGCTGGAGAAACTTAGAAAGGATTTCATTGCTAATGTATCTCATGAACTGCGGACACCGATTGCTATGATTCAAGGCTATTCTGAAGCCATTGTGGATGATATTGCAGCAACTGAGGAAGAGAAGAAAGAAATTGCACAAATTATTTATGAAGAATCACAGCGAATGAGTCGTTTGGTAAATGAACTGCTGGATGTGGCACGAATGGAAGCCGGTTTCATGAAATTAAACTGTGATCGAATTGAAATTCGTCCATATTTTGAGCGTGTACTTCGACGGTTTGATGGAATTGCTGCAGATAAAAAAGTTTCCTTGCATTTATCATTTGAAACTGAGAAAACCAATTTTATGTTTGACGGAGACCGCATTGAACAAGTGATTACAAATCTGGTTGACAATGCGATTCGCCATACACCTGAAAAAGGTTCTGTATTTTTGTTAATTGCAGAAAAGGACACTGAATTGTATGTATCGGTTGAGGATACAGGTCAAGGTATTCCAGAGGAGGATATTCCGTTTGTTTTTGAGCGGTTTTATAAATCAGACAAAGCAAGGACGCGTGGGAAATCTGGTACAGGTTTAGGCTTAAGTATTGTAAAAAATATTATTGAAGCACATAAAGGGAAAATTTCTGTCCTGAGTAAACAAGGACAAGGAACTAAGTTTTTCTTTATTATTCCGCAGAATGAATGGTTAAATGATTATCCATAAAAGTATTGTTTAGTCACGAAGTGTAAAAGTTCAAATGGTTTTAAAGGATATTTGTATAAAATAAAAGAGTCCAATTATGGACTCTTTTATTTTATATGTTTTTAGTTAAAAGGTGAATCAGAAAGTTTAACAGAATCTGTTGGACATCCTTCGACAGCATCTGTCACATCATCAATAAGATCTTCCGGTACTTCGGTTATACCTTGATTGTCATCTAACAATGAAAAAGCTAGACCTTCTTCGTCGTGATCAAAAACATCTGGTGCAGCTGCTGAACAAACACCACAAGCAATGCAGGTGTCTTTTTCAATCATTGTAAATTTTGCCATGTTTTCTTCCTCCTATTTAAAATAAAAGATGTAGCAAGTATTCCTTTTTTGGTAATACAAATTTATTTTATTATGATATGAAAATCTTTTCAATAGTTAAGAAGTAAATATCTTATCAATATGAGATGGTTTTCGTTGACTTTCTTTACAATAGTCGAGAAAATAAATAAAAGGAAGTGAATGATTTGTGTATGTTTTTACCAAGAGTGATTGCTTATGCATACGATAAAATTTCAGACGACAGAAGTAAAAAATCTTTTTATTTTATCTTAAAGGGTCAAAGATCTTTGCAGGTTTTACAAGATGCACAATGGTTTGAGCTGGAGCAATTTTATGCTACATTACCGACATTGGCATATGAAACATACAAGAAGGCTTATTATGAATCAAAGCAGATTAAAATAATGGCTGATGTTTTTCATAAAGAATGGTTTTACACCCATTTAAAAAATGCTGAAACCTTGCAAAGCGCATCTGTTTTTATCGCACATGTTCAGCTCTTGGTTCAAGTGCTATCTCATTGGAAAGCAAACCATAAATCTTATATGCCAATGATACGTTCTGAGAAAATTCAAAAATTTGTTAAACAGATTTTGCATAAGGAAAGAAACCATTGTGCCATGCTCTGTATTCATTTATACCAAGAAATATATGATTTATGTATGCAAATGCCAGAAAATTGTTGTGAAATTTTTATGGGTCGGCAAATGGGATTTGGATATAATGCACGTACATTTGAACAATTATCTGTTCATTTAAAATTAGATATATATGAAGTACAAATGACTTGGTGTGCGTTGATTCAATATATGTATTTAACTGTAAAGAAGAATCCAGAAAAGTATAGTACTTTATTTCGTTGTATACCAATAGACGAAGCAAGTAGAATATTCAATCGTTCTGTACATCAAACCAAAATGTTACTGAAGGCTGGTAAAACGCTTGAAGAGATTTGTCAAATCAAGAAGGTAAAGCGTACAACAGTTGAATCACATATTGTAGAGATCGCTTTGCAAGATATGTCTTTTTCACTGCAACCATTTATTTCAGAAGAAAAATTGCATATGATTTTACAATGTGCCAAGCAAACTCGTAGTTATCGCCTTCGAACCATTAAGACGTACTTAGGGGATTCGGTTTCATATTTTGAAATTAGATTGGCATTGACAAGGAGAGAAAGAGGGGGGAATTTTGAATTTAAAAGATGAACTTCAAAAACGATTTGGTTATTCTTCCTTTCGCAAAGGTCAGGAAGAAATTATTTCGGCTGTTTTAAGTAAAAAAGATGTAGTTGGGCGTCTTCCAACAGGATCCGGAAAATCTTTATGCTATGTTTTTCCAGCACAGGATATCAGTGGTTTGTTTCTGATTATTTCACCTCTACTCTCGCTGATGGAAGATCAAGTTTATCGTTTAAAAATGATGGGTTATAAAAAAGTTGCTGCTTTAAACAGTTTGCGTACACCAAAGGAAAAAAAGAAGATTTTTTTACAAATTAGGGATCTGAAGTTTTTATTTCTTTCACCAGAGATGTTACAAAGCATACAGGTTTTAAGAACACTGCAGCAAGTGATGATCGGGCTGTTTATTGTGGATGAAGCACATTGTATTTCTAAATGGGGGCATGATTTTCGACCAGATTATTTGAAACTTAAAGATTTTTTGAAGGGATATCCACATGTGCAAAAGCTTGCACTTACAGCTACAGCAACAAAAGAGGTGCTACAAGACATTATTTTATATCTTGAATTACAGCAACCTAAAATGATCTTGACTTCAATCAACCGAGAAAATATTGCACTTTTATCCCATCAGGTTGAAGATATAAAAGAAAAAAATTTGTATTTGAAGGAACTGGTCAAACAACTACCTAAACCGATGTTGATTTATTGTAATCGGAGAAAAACAACAGAATTACTTCGTGCAGAATTGGAAACGACAAAAACGCTTTCTTTATGGAACATTCACTGCTTTCATGGTGGTTTAGATCGCTCCTCTAAACTGATTTTAACAGAACAGTTTGTAAGTAATGAAATTGATATTATGATTTGTACAACTGCATTTGGAATGGGTATACATAAAGATGATATCCGTACAGTGATTCATTTTGATCCGCCACTTCAATATGAATCCTATTTACAGGAAGTTGGTCGAGCTGGGAGAGATCAATATCAAGCTTGCAGTATTGTGTTATGGCATAAGAAAGATTTTATTCAAAATGAGCAGTTGATTTTATATGAGCACTTAGATTTTGAGCAGATTCGTATGTATCTAAATGAGAAATATATAAAATTAGAAGCTGTGGATACAAACAAGTTTATTGAATATTATTTTGATTTACTTTTACAGCAAGAAGGATATGAATTAAAAATCAAAAAGAATCGAGGATTTATGGAGGAAAGTATCGATTTCTATGCGAAAAAAATTTATAATTATACTATGCATCGAAAACAGCTAAATATGGCGGAATGTAGGCGAATGCGAACTTTTTTTGAAGATCGTACGCAGTGTCGTCGAAAAGTATTGTTGGCTTATTTTGATGAAACGAACGTTTCAAAGCAAGAAAACTGCTGTGATGTATGTGGTGTACGTACATCGGATTTTTATGTAAAAGAATCGAAAAAGCAGCGTCCTTCTTTTAACTGGTTACAAAAATTAAACGGACTTCTACAAATGAGTTCCCCTATAAAAACAGAGTAATTTTATTTTCGGAGGTGCGGACCTATGCAAGAAGAATCCAACCCAAAGAAAAATCGTTATGATGGTTTGTCAGAGCATGATCTCAATAAAAGTTTATTATATAGCCAGCTTTTTTTATTAATGTTGGCTTTTATTTTCAGTCGAATTTTCTTTTCAGAATGGTTTTTTGTTTTTTCTGTTTTGCACTGGGATTTTTATGAGATCTTGGTATATGGTGGAGGTTCTGCCTTCCTAATTGTGGGTATTCAAATTGCTTTATCCAAATGTGTACCTAGGCACTGGATGTAAGATGACGGTTTAAATGAAAGGCTGTTTCAAAATAAAGGAATGATTGAGATTTTTTGTTGGGTAGTATGTATAGCAGTTATTGAGGAATTTTTATTTCGTGGTGTAATTCAAACACAGTTTGGTTTTTGGACTGCGGTTTGTATTTTTTCCATTGTTCATGTACGATATTTAAAAAAATGGCTTTTATTATTGATTTTAATTGGAGTCAGCATTTTGCTTGGATGGGTATTTGAAATAACAGAAAATTTAGCTACAACCATTTTTTCTCATTTTATCGTTGATTTCTTCTTGATTCTATATGCAAAAAAAGAAAGTTATGCAAGGGAGGGCTGAAGATGTCTAAAAGCAATGATCGAAAAAAAATGTACGAAGAACTGATGATTGGTTTATCTTCACAGACTGTGAAAAATACAAAAAAAATGCAGCCAGAGCGACAATACGAAGTTTCTCAAAATGGAGAATTGAAAGAGGAGCATCAAGAAAAAGCTCAAAAATATGAACCTGAATATTCAGAAATTCCACAAAAAAATTGTACACAGCGAGAAAATGAAACTGGCTATGTTGATCTGAATAAAGAGGGGTTAGAGAAGCAGTCTTTATCTGATCATGATATAGAACAAAATGTGGCATTTCTGAAAAAAAAATCAGGACAGACTTTAAAGTCAAATCACGAGTCATTTTTAGGAAACGAAGATTGTGTACAATCATTGCAGACAAAACAGGTAATGGATTCTTTTACAGCTCATTCAATAAGTTCTGAGGTAAAGTCACAGCCTGTTGATGATAAAGAATGGCTTGATACATTGGAAGAAAAATCTCAAATTGAGCAGTTGGTTCCGGATATGCAATCTGATTTGTCGTTTGAACAAGAACAATTGGATTCTGAACGGATTTCCTTACAAATACGCAAAAGTGATGAAAATTTATATAAAGATTTGTCTCCACAGGAAGTTTTAAATCAATTACGTGATCAGATGTTTCCTATGCAAGAGGTTCCAGTAGAAGAAACCCAGCCAAAAGATGCAAAGAAAGAAACATATTCTTCTGAAAATCAGGCTTTTACAGAAATGAGTTTGACATTAGATGATGAACCTGGTTTTATTCCGAGAAATGCGACAAAAAGAAAGGGAAAAAAATTATATACAAAGCGTAATCAAAAACCTTTTACATCACTAGTGTTTATTTTATCTGTTATTTTTGGTATGATTATAATTATTGTTCTTTGTGCAGGAATATACTATTTGTCAACAAAAGATCAATCAAAAAAAAATGAAGACTTGGCAGTAGAATCGGTTCAAAGAGCGGATGATAGTCAAAAAAACCAAATAAAAAATCTAGAATCTGGACGCCAATCGAATTTTGGGAGCACCAAGTCAAGCACAGATGATACAACAAATCAGACGATTCAAATAGATGGAACAGAGTTTGAACTAATCACACATGTTGTGAAGCAAAATGAAGATTTATCAAAAATTTCACAGCAGTATTTTGGAAATGATCTAGGGATTGAATTAATTTTTAAATGGAATGAATTGAAATCTGAAGCTTTACAGGAAGCACAAATATTGGAAATACCAATTCCAAAATAATATTGAATGGTTTGGGCAATTGGAGAAGGGATGGTCATTATGAAGATGGAGCGGCTTACATTGAATAAAATTAAAGTTTTTATACCGAGTGATGACTTATTGGAACGGGGATTATCAAAGGAGGACATCTGGAAGAATATCCCTGAAGTCCAAACATTATTTCGAGATGTCATTCAAGAAGCTTCGAAAGAGTTAGGATTTATGGTCGGTGGTCGACTTTCTGTGCAAATTTTATCTCTACAGGCTCAAGGTGTGGTAATTATTGTGTCTCAGGATGAGCCGGCACGGGAGGTAGATGAAGAAATCATAAATGAATTTGTTGAAATGCGAGTAACATTGGATGAATGTTTGGAGATCTTGTTTGAATTCGAATGTTTTGAGGATGTGGTTCAAGTGTCTCTTCCATTGTATAAAATGGGTGTATCCGTTGGAAAAATAATTTCATTTGATAACAAATTTTATGTGCATATTTCACCAGATGAAATTTCTGAAATGGATTATGATATGATTATTGCCATTTTATCAGAGTATGGTTATCCTGCAGTTCGAACCATTCATCGGATTGAAACTTATGGAAAAACGCTGTTTTCCGAAAATGGAATCAAACAAATGGTTGCTTATTTTCATCCAAATGAACTTGAAGAAGAGATTCAACTTGTTTGTAAAGTTACGTTGTCAACAGAAACTCCGAAACAAAATTCTATTTTGGGTCTAACAGCAATTGTAACAGATGCAAATGGCAAAGCTTTAGAAAATGTAGATATATCTGTTTTGGTGCGTTATAAGACAAGTGAACGGATTTATTTCGGCTTGTCTGATCAGAATGGACGTGCAAATATTCCGATTAAAATTGGTCGTGTAAAACCAGATTTTACGGTTAAAGGCAGTGTATCTTTTTATTATAAACATGCATGCCAAGAGCTTGAGTTTTCATTTACACCAAAAAAAGCATGAGTTTTTTTGATTCTGAAATTCAGAATAGAAACTGCAAAATGGAATGAAAGGTAATTCATTCGGTTTTGTAGTTTTTTATTTGTGCTTCATAAGGGTAAAACTCACAAGTTTTCTAAAAACCAAATATCAGCATTGAAGGTTTTAAAATTTTTTGTAGGGAAAAATTGAATTTTCGATTGTGTAGATACATTCACCCACCCCATTTGCTTTTATCTTGGAATGGGATAAATTTGAAAGAGAAAGGAGTAAATAACAAAAAATATTTGTTTTTTTATGATACAAAAAGAACTGTCCAAAATAAGCACGTAAAAACGTTAGTATGTTTAAAAGACGTTTTTACGTGCAATTTTTTATTCAAACCACTTTTTGCCTTGGTTTTTATGGGGTACTTTATTTGTCATTGGAATCCATGTCATCTATCCTTTTTAAGGTGATTTAGCTAAATATAATTTTCTAAGCGAACTGTTTCATCTTTTGTAATGGCAAACATAAAGTATTCCTTATTGGCAAATTTTTGAAAATTCTTCGAGTCTTTTGTTAAGTGGAGAACCCGTTCAACAGATAAATGCTGTGTACGGTGTGCCAGTAAAGCTTTGCGACAAGCTTCCACATCATCTGCATCTAAATGAAAGATCCAGTCTACTTCGCTTTCACTTTCTAAAAAACTTCGTTCTTGTCTTTCCTGTCTAACAAAAGTCGCATAATAAAGTCTTTGAATAAAAGGTAATGGCTCTTTTTTCACAATATCTGTTGTAATCTCGTGCATGGCAATATGATCGGTATGACCTGAAATCCCATGCTTTGGAAAGGTAATAATAATTTCTGGTTTGTATTCTCGAATTATGGAAAGCAGTTTTTCGCGTACTTGTATGCGGTTTTCTCCAACGAATTTATCTTTGAAATCATCAATAATTAAATGATCGACTTGAAGAAATTGTGCTGCTTGTTCCAATTCTTTTTCTCGTACGGCTGCAAGTTCTTCTTTTTTACATACGGCAGGATTTCCACATTTTCCAGCATCTCCTTTTGTTGCAGAATAAAGAATGGTTTGCACGTTTTGATTTTTTGATAATCTGTGAATTAGTCCACCTGTAATAAAGGACTCATCATCAGGATGAGCAAAGGCAAATAGAATCTTCAACTGAACTTCCTCCCCATAGTTAAAATAAATGTTTATGCTCATTATATGCTGGCTTGTTTTTTTTTACAATGAATACGGTTTAGGATGATATGAAATGTGATTGAAGTTGTTGATATGGAATATGATTGGATAGAAGTATACTTAGTTTTAATCTGGCTTTTGGTCCATTTAATCCATTAGAAAAGAGTACTCCCTGTTTTTGCAGATATTTCCCACCGCCAATATAATTATAATTTGCTTCCACAATACCTTGAGGGCAACGAGAAACAAGTAAAATTGGGATGTTTCTTTGTAAAAATTTTTCTAATTCAATTGCGATCGTTGAAGGAATATTTCCTTGCCCGAATGCTTCCAATACCAGTCCGTTAATTTTTAAATCCAATAAGGATGTTAGTACATTTGGACACATTCCAGTATAAGCTTTTAATAATATGACCTCTTGATCTACGTTAGAAATAAAATATTTTCGCTCTAAAAGCGGTTGATGTAAAAGTGAAATCCCTTGTTTGGTTAAAAGGGCAATTGGTCCGGAATTTGGACTCTGAAAGGCTCCGATTCGAGTTGTATGAACCTTGGTTACATAAGAAGGATCATGAATTTCACCATCCATGACAACAAATATATCTGACAGGTTTGGTCTGTCAGATAATGCAACCAAAAGGGCACTATTGAAATTATATAGTGCATCGGATCCGACTTCATTGATAGGTCGCATGGCTCCAGTTAAAATTACTGGTTTTTTTATTGGAAGGGTTAATTTTAAAAAGTAAGCCGTTTCTTCTAAAGTATCTGTTCCATGTGTAATGACAAATCCGTCAAAATCTGCAGCTTTTTCTGCAATGTGATTTCGCAGTTTAAGCATTTTTTTCGGTGTCATATGTGGGGAAGGGAGATGAAATAATTGATGATGAATAATGTGAGCGTTTAAATGATTTTGTTTGAATAATGGATGCTCATTTTGTAGTTCAATGGTTTCATCTTGTGTTTTTTCCATACCAATGGTACCACCTGTATGAATCACATAAATTTTTTTCATGTTGTTTAACTCCTTTTGTTTTAAAAATATGTGTTTTCTCTTTTTCTTTTTAGTATAGCATGAGATAATAATATTTATAGGCAAATAAAGTCCGAAACCCAATTTGGGTATTTTATCCAAATTTTTAAGTGTAAAGTTGATTGTAAAATAGCTATAATAAAAATGAATGAATAAAGATAAAGGTGGAAAGTGATGCAAAAGAAAAAATGTATTGCAATCGATGGGCCAGCTGCCGCAGGAAAAAGTACGATCGCAAAAAAATTGGCTGAAAAATTAGATTATATTTACATAGATACAGGCGCAATGTACCGTGCAGTGACTTATGCAGCATTGCAGCAAGGAGTAGATTTGTCAGATGAAGAAGCTGTATTTGCAATTTTAAAACAGTCAAAATTAGAATTAAAACATATAGCGGGTGTACAAAAAGTTTTTTTAAATGAAAAAGATATTTCTACAGAAATTCGCTCACCTGAAGTAACCCATTTTGTGTCACAGGTTGCTAGCTATTTATCTGTTCGTGAAAGGCTTGTCGATTTGCAGCGAGAGCTTGGGAGAAATGGTGGTGTTGTAATGGATGGACGGGATATTGGATCCACTGTACTTCCGTTTGCTGAGATAAAAATATTTATGATTGCGTCTGTTCAGGAACGTGCACAAAGAAGACATTTGGAAAATATTGAAAAAGGGTTTGCATCGAATTTGAGAGAAATTGAAAAAGAAATTGAAAAGCGTGATTGGTTGGATTCTACACGTGAACATTCACCACTTTGTCCATGTTTGGATAGTATAAAGGTAGATACAACCGGAAAAACACCAGATGAGGTTTTACATGAGATTTATCAAATTGTCATTTCAAAGGACTAGAATAAAGATCTTTTAGGAAAGGACATGGATGTGCTTATGAAAGGAAAAGACTTATTTACAATCGGGATGGCTTTGTTTTTTGAACAGGAAAAAGACTCAAAGATGATACGCTATCGTACAAAAATTTGTGATATAACAGACAAGCAGATTGAAATTGAGCCATTGATGAATACGGAAAATGGTCGAGAAGCTATTGTAGTTGAAGGAGATACTTTTACTTGTTTTTTTGTAGGGAAAGATCAGTTGTATCATAACTTTCCGGCGACAATTGTCAAAAGAAAACTGGAGCCGTTCCGATCGTTTATGATTGATATCCCTAAACAGAAGGAATTATCAAGAATTCAACGCCGAGAATTTGTCCGTGTGGATGTTAGAATTGATGCGGCAGTTGAAATCAATCAACAACCATTTTCTTTAGAGCGTATGGTGACTTCTGATATATCTGGCGGTGGTTGTTCATTTGTTTTGCCTAAAGGAAAATATTTTTTCCCAGGAATAATTTTTGATTGTTGCTTGGCATTGCCATATGACAAAGGAATGGAATTTTTAAACGTCAAAGCCAAATTGGTCCGTATTGATTTATCCAGTTCCCCCAATCGTTTATGTTGTAAATTTATTCAAATATCTGAAAGCGAGAGGAATCAATTGACTCAATTTGTTTTTGAACAGCAGGTAAAACGAAGAAATAAAATGGACTCTTTATCAAATTAGATAGAATTGAAAAATAAAGGAGCAAAAAATATGACAGAGGAAATGAATACAGAAATGCTAGAGGATTTTGTATATCCGAAAATGAATGAAGTTTATACAGGTACTGTGATGAAGGTCGATCGGGAGGAAGCCTTCATACATATTGGAAGCAAACAAGAAGTAATTTTGCCCAAAAAAGAGGCAGCAGGTTTTTTTGTTGAAGATTTGCGTGAAGTTTTACAGGTCGGTGATCAATTTGAAGTAGTTGTGATTCAAACCAAGGATGGTGTAAAGGTTTCTAAGATAAAGCTTGAGAACCAGCGTAAATGGGAAGATATCAAGCAAAAATATGCTGCTGGTGAACGGGTGAATGCACAGATTCGTGAAGTCGTAAAAGGCGGATTGATCGCAGATATTGGTTTGCGGGCTTTTATTCCAGCTTCTATGATTAGCAATCATTTTGTGAAAGATTTAAAACAATATATCGGACAGGAATTACAATTTCAAATTGTTGAATTGGATGAGAAGAAAAATAAAATTATTTTATCCCGTCGTGAGCTTTTAATAGCGGAGGAACAACAAAAAAAGAAAACGCGTCTGTCTGAAATTCATGTTGGCGATATATTGGAAGGAACAGTGAATCGCTTGACCAATTTCGGTGCTTTTGTGGATCTGGGCGGTATAGATGGCTTGCTTCATGTTTCCCAATTATCATATGAAAAAGTTACGTCCCTTAACGATATTGTGCAGATTGGTCAGCCGATAAAAGTAAAGGTAATTCATGTGGATCCAGAAACAAAGAAAGTCGGATTGTCTTTAAAAGCTTTGCAGACGCATCCATGGATTGTAAATTCCGAATCCATTCGAGCAGGACAAGTTTTGGAGGGGACGGTTGTAAAATTTATGGACTTTGGTGCGTTTGTAGAATTGGCACCACATGTAGAGGGGTTGCTTCATGTTTCGCAAATTTCTGAGAAACCGGTGAAGAAGCCTACGGATGCTTTGCAAATGGGTCAAAAAGTTACAGTTAAAGTTCGCAGCATTGATCGAGCATCGAGAAAAATTTCTTTAAGTATGGTTGAGGTTCAAAAAGATTTGGAAAAGGCAGAAATAGAAAAATACAAAGCACAATTGAATGAAGAACATGCTCATGTTTCATTGGGGGATGTATTTGGTGATATGTTGAAAGATTTGCGATAAGTGCGATGAGATTTAGATTGATGGTGTGCAATATAAATGTTTTTTCGTTTTTTCATGATTTGGGACGTAAATTGATAAATTTGAATCACTGTGTGATAATGAACGTGATATTTAACACCATAAAAAATGTAGGAAGTTGTCTGCTTTCGGTAGGGAATTTCCTGCTTTTTTTGTTTGTCCTAAATCGTGATTGCTCAGTAATAAACTGTTGGTAAAATTGAGTAGCTGTCGTGAGTAAGAGTCTCTGTAAGCCGAATGTAAACTTTAGATTTGATGTATGAAATTTCATATAATAAGGCATTTGTAAGCAAAATGGTCTTATTAAATAAGGCAAAATTTAATACTTATATAAACCGTGTAGAGTAAATGTTAGAGATGCAATAAGCCAATTTATGTTTGTAATTGTTTGGTATAATTATAAAATATTTTGTTTTGTAATTTATATCGAACAATACTTATGAACAGTTTTGCAGGTAGAAGTAAAGATAGAACGAGAATCTTTATCTGTATAAACGAGTCATTGTTAAATGACAAAGTTTATCAAGCCCAAAAGATGAATAAATATAAAATTTTATATTATTATTTGTTTCGGTTTTGGGTTTCTGTTTTTTTATACTTTTGTTTTCGTTTTTATAGTATATTTTCATTTCGAAGTTTTCTGGTAAATAATGGGGATGAAAAAATGATTTTTCGGGTAAGCTATTAAAAAGAACGAACAGGAGAAAATGATGTTCTATTTTTCAATTTTTACTGTATTATTTTTGGTGCTGTTTTTCCTACCCATTCATTCCTGGACAAAATGGTCGGTGCTAGGAACCATCATTCTTTTAATTACCAGTCATTTATATGTACAGACCGATGCAATCAAATGGAATGTTGCGTTTATTTTTATATTCGGTTTAGCAGTTTTTCTTTTTACATGCTTTGGAAAAAAATGTTTACAAAATCTTATACTCATTGCTGCATTGGCTATGTTTTCCAGTGGGTTGGAGTGGTTTTTGTCCGTTCATCATGAATTTTTGCGTATGGACTTATGGCTTTTACGTGGACTTTGTTTTTTATTTTTTTTATGGATATTCAAGCAAAGAGATCTATTTGCCATCTGTCTGGCTATCGCAGCTTTATTTTTACATGCATTCTTTTTGGCATTTGTCCAGTTGCATATGGGACATACGGCAGAAATTGGCAACCTGCAACTTTTAAATGAATGTGGATTTTTATTACTCGGATTCATATTTTTCTCGATTTGTGAAAGGATACAAATGGTAGAGAAAAATTATGGGTAGGTGGCTCTTTTGAGTGAGACAACAATCGCCATTTTGTTGGGCATTGGTTTTGGAACCGGAGCGCGGATTTATATGCTGCGAACCGATTATCGTTCTTATCCAACCTATTTACATGGAAGGATTATTCATATTCTAGCTGGCTTTATTGCCTCTGCACTTGGTGCGGTTCTTTTACCAGCAATTGTGAATCAGGATTATACGGCAGTTACTTTTTTTACAGTAGCTGCTTCACAATTTCGGGATGTGCGCAATATGGAACGCAATACACTGCTCAATTTGGATGAAAATGAAATTGTTCCGCGTGGAAAAACATATATTGAGGGAATTGCGCTTGTTTTTGAAGGCAGAAATTATTTGGTGATTTTAACAGCAATGCTAACAACCTTTAGTGCATATTATATTTCTTATTGGGCAGGTTTGATTGGAGGATGTTTAGGGATTTTTCTTTGCAGTCGGCTGATGAGCGGAATGAAAATTCGAGATATTGCTGATATCAAGATTGTCCAGCCGCATTTTGAAGATGCGGGCTTATATGTTGGAGATGTGTATATTATGAACATCGGGTTACCAGAGCGCCAAAAAGAAATTTTAACCTATGGTATGGGGTTTATGTTGATACCGCACAATTTAAACGGAAAAGTGAATTTAGCCAATTTTGGACAAAGGCAGGCGATTCTTCATGACTTGTATATGGGACTTGGGATTTATCGGGATTCGGGAACTCCGGCATTAACTCCACTTGCTAAAAGAAATATGGATACTGGGGCATTGGCTGTATTTATGTTGCCAAGAGATCATGATGAGGAATGGGCACGCTTTGTGATTGGAAATGTCCCGGTTTTGGAGAGTGCATATCGTTACATGTCAAGCAAAAAGAAAAATCGTTTAGAAAATCAAGGTGAATAAAATGGTACTGGAAAAATATATATTGGCTGTAATTACAATGCATCCAGATGCTGGGATTGCTGGATTGCCAATTTTTTATGCAAAGGATGAGCAGGAGCAAAATCGATTGGCTAATCTTTTGGAAGCGATTTTAGATGGGATTGCCCATAAAATTTCAGATGGGGTATACATCATTGTAAAACATTGAAAAATCATATACAATATGCATAAAGTATTTGTCATAATCCTCTTCAAACAAATTGAAGGGGTTTTTATATGGGTGCAGAATTTTGAATGGAAAGGGTTGAAAATGTGAAAAAACCAGTTGTGGCCATTGTAGGTCGCCCAAATGTTGGAAAATCAACGATTTTTAATCGAATTGTAGGGGAGCGCGTATCGATTGTAGAGGATATACCTGGTGTGACACGCGATCGAATTTATCAAGAAGCGGAGTGGTTGAACCGTAAGTTTGATATTATTGATACTGGAGGTATTGAAATTGGTGACGAACCACTTTTAATGCAAATTCGTTATCAAGCAGAACTAGCTATTGATGAGGCGGATGTTATTATTTTGATGACAAATGGAAAAGAGGGGCTGACTGTTTCTGATGAAGAGGTGGCGGAACTTCTGATTCGTTCGAAAAAGCCGGTTGTACTTGCTGTCAATAAAATAGATAATCCAAACATGCGTGATGAAATTTATGATTATTATACGTTAGGTTTTGGAACGCCGTTTCCGATTTCTGGTTCCCATGGTCTAGGGATTGGTGATTTATTGGACGAGGTATTTACACATTTTCCAAAGGTGGAAGAAAAAGAGGTTGATGAGGATGTCATTCGTTTTTGTTTAGTTGGTCGTCCCAATGTTGGAAAATCTTCTTTGGTGAATGCGATTTTAGGTGAAGAGCGTGTTATTGTTAGTGATATAGAAGGTACAACTCGGGATGCGATTGATACCGATTTGGTGCGTGACGGACAAAAATTTTCCATTATTGATACAGCAGGTATGCGCCGAAAAGGAAAAGTATATGAAAGTACTGAAAAATATAGTGTGCTGCGGGCGTTAAAAGCGATTGATCGCTCCAATTGTGTGCTTGTTGTATTAAATGGTGAGCAAGGCATTCGTGAGCAGGATAAACGAATTGCAAGCTATGCGCATGAGGCAGGTCGTGCAATTGTGCTTGTTGTCAATAAATGGGATGCAGTGACAAAGGATGACAAAACAATGAACCGTATGCAAGAGAAAATTCGGGAAGAATTTCAGTTTTTGGATTATGCCCAAATTGTTTTTCTATCTGCAAAAACAAAAAGTCGAATGCATACATTAATGCCAGCCATTGTTTCTTCTGTTGAATCACATCAGAAACGTGTGGCGACCAATGTGTTAAATGATGTTTTAATGGATGCGATTGCTATGAATCCGACCCCAACACATAATATGAAACGTTTAAAAATTTATTATATGACGCAGGTTGCGGTTGAACCGCCCACTTTTGTTGTTTTTGTCAATGATCCAGGGCTTTTGCATTTTTCTTATAAGCGATTTTTAGAAAATCGAATTCGTGAAGCGTTTGGATTTGAAGGCACACCGATTCATATTATTGCAAGGACTCGTGAGTAGAGGAGGAAGTTGAGATGAAAAATGTGGCTATTTTAGGTGCAGGAAGCTGGGGAACAGCCTTGGCTCGTGTTTTAGCAGACAACGGACATACGGTTGTACTTTGGGGAAATAATCCAAAAGTTTTGCAGGAAATCAATGAAGTACATACAAATGCACACTATTTACCCGGTGCAGTTTTGCCAGATGCTATCCGTGCAGAGGCATCTTTGGAAATGACTTTGAAATATGCAGATGTTGTGGTGATTGCCGTGCCAACTGCCGCCATTCGTATTGTTGCTCGCCAAATTTCAGCAGTATTAACGCAAGAAATGCTGTTTGTTCATGTGAGTAAAGGCATTGAGCCAGAAACTTCCAAACGAATTTCTGAAATGCTAATTGAAGAATTGCCAGCAGAAAAAGTGAAAAATATTGTTGTACTGTCCGGACCGTCACATGCTGAGGAAGTTATTTTGCAAATGCCAACAACAGTTGCTGCGGCTTGTGCTGATTTAGCGGATGCAAAGTGGGTTCAAAGTTTGTTTTCCAATCGTTTTTTTCGTGTTTATACGAATGAAGATGTGGTCGGTGTAGAACTAGGCGGAGCATTAAAAAATATTATTGCACTGGCCATTGGGATTACGGATGGTTTGAAATACGGGGATAATGTGAAGGCAGCTTTGATGACCAGAGGTTTGGCAGAAATGACAAGATTGGGTGTCAAATTGGGTGCCAATCCACTCACTTTTGCTGGATTATCTGGATTAGGTGATTTAATTGTGACCTGTACCAGTGTACATAGTCGAAACTGGCGTGCGGGCAATATGCTTGGACAAGGCAAAAATTTAGAAGAAATTTTGGAAAATATGGGTATGGTTGTTGAAGGCGTGCGCACAACAAAAGCAGCTTATGAGCTTTCACAGAAGCTTGGTGTGGACATGCCAATTACGGCGGCTCTATACCAGATTTTATTTGAAAATAAAAATCCGAAAGATGTTGTGGAAATGTTGATGAATCGGGATTTACGTAATGAGGTTTTGTATGATTTTAACTGAACAATCAGATTTTCGACTGAACAGGCAAGCAGTGATCTTGGCTGTTTTTTCGTTTTGAGGCTGGGACAAAAGAACTTGCTACAAAGAAAAAACAAACAGATGCAAAATTTCACATAAAGTTTTATATCTATTCGTTTCTTTTAAGCTGATGAATTGTATCATTTGGAGATGGTTTGTTTATGAAAATAAAGAACAGAAGCATAAAATCATTTTTCTGATTCGTCATTAAAAGGATATATTTTCTCAAGTGGATATTCAGTGGAAAATGCAAGATGGGAAAATTATTATGGAGGCGAAGTGGGTTTCCTAGGTTTTTTTCTCACATTTTAATCAGGCTGAGCATACATTGAGGTGACAGACTCGTTAAAATGACCGGAGGAGGATTTCCGATGAGTGACTTATTTAAAAAAATTGAAAGCAGCTCCAACTTAGACCGCAGTACCATTATGAACGTCGCTGAAAGTGTGAAAAATGCCAATTTCCAAGATGAAAAGGTGGTGCGCAATTTAATTCAGCAGCTGTCTGCCATGACAGGCAAAAGTGTAAACAAAAAAACAGAGGAACAAATTGTGAAAGCAGTGACATCACAAAATATGCCATTGGATATGAAAGGGTTAAATCAAATGTTTGGTAACCGATAAAGAAAATTTTTCAAAACTAGGATAAAAATATAATATCCAGTTCAAAAAACCATTATAAATCAATTGAAATCGAGATTTATAATGGTTTTTTCCATAAATCTAAAGAAATACATGCTTTTCGGACAAAAATTTCGTAGATTTATTTGTTATAAAGATCCGGGCGCCTTTTCTTTGATTCGGCTATTTTTTTTTAAGATTTGTCAACTCCTGTGAATGAATTTACTTGTCTTATCGGGAATGAATCAAGTATGATGAGCCATATAGGAAAAAATAGAAGGTGATACAAGCAGTGAAAATTACGACAAAAATTGCTCTCATTATTTTTTCTTTAATGGCTGGTGTTCAAATTGCCTTGTTTTTTACATTGTATAACGGATTCATTGAACGATATGTTGAAGATCAGCTTAAGGAATTACAAACCAGAGTCAATACACATCGGGATGTGCTTGAACAAAATTTTAACTATTTCACATTAAATTATATTGCAACATTAGAAATGAGAGGAAATATGAGTCTTGTGGTACAAGATTTATCTGGAAACATTATGACAACTTCGACAGCAATTAATGATGATATGAAGAAAATATTGGACCGAAAAATTCAATTTTTAAATCGTAATGGTGCGATTATTGAAAGAGATTGGAAAAATTCTTCTTATATTGCAACGGCAACTCCTTTATACCTTGCTCAGATGCAGCCAAGCGGATATGTATATATGTTTTTACATACCAATACGATTCAATCCAAACTCACTCCGATGAATCAATATTTTATGATTGTTGCACTTTGCTCAGCTATTTTCACCATTATTGCTATCTTTTTTTTATCAAGAATGATTACCAATCCGATTTTGCGTATGAAAGAAGCTACAGAGAAGATGAGTCAGGGAAATTTAGATGTTGAATTAATAGTAAATGGGGAGGATGAAGTTGCACAGCTTTCTCGTTCCATCAATCGGTTGGCAAAAGACTTGCGTTATGTAAAGCAAGCAAGAAATGATTTTCTTTCCAGTATTTCACATGAACTTCAGACACCGCTAACTTATTTAAAAGGATATGCAGATTTGGCGGGACGCGAACATATTTCAGAAGAGGAAAGAAAACATGCTTTATTTGTGATTCAAGATGAAGCCATTCGTGTTTCCACATTGGTAAAAAATTTATTCGATTTGGCAAAAATGGATCATAATGCCTTTGTTATTGAAACAGAGCCGACTGATTTGGTTCGAATGATTCGTGAAATCAAGGAAAAAGTAAGGAAAGTATATGATGAGAAGAATATTACTTTAACACTGGATTGTCCAGAGTATCTCATTTGTGATGTGGATGAGATCCGAATGCAGCAGGTTTTTATTAACCTTTTAGATAATGCCAGAAAGTATTCGCCACCGAATACATATGTACAAGTAAAAATATATTCGGAACAAGATCATGCAATTGTAGAAATAAAAGATCAGGGTTACGGAATTCCTGAGAAAGATGTTGGGCATATTTTTGATCGCTTATATCGAGTTGAACAATCACGAGCAAGAGAAACTGGTGGTCAAGGCCTAGGGTTGGCCATTGTAAAAGAAGTTGTGGAAAAACATGGAGGTACCATTCAGGTATACAGCCGTTTAAACCAAGGGACGACCATGAAAATTTTACTGCCGAGAGGAGACCAAATTTGTGAAAAAGATTTTATTGATTGATGATGAAGAAAGAATGTTAGATTTGCTTTCCATGTATCTTTCGATGGCGGGCTATGCATGTTATAAATCTACAAGTGGAATCAAAGGATTGGAAATGTTAAAGCGTGAAAAAATTGATTTGGTCTTGTTGGATGCGATGATGCCAGAGATGGATGGATGGGAAACTTGTATAAAAATTCGTGAATTCTCTGATGTACCTGTTATTATTGTAACAGCAAGACATGAAACGGAAGATATTGTTAAAGGTCTTTCTATTGGGGCTGATGATTATATTACAAAACCTTTTGATGAAAAAGAATTGCTGGCTCGTATTGAAGCCATTTTAAGACGTGTCAATAAACATGCATATGTAGAATGTAATGGTTTATTGTGGGATGAAGAACGGTATGTGCTTGTATATAATGGTCAGGCTTTAGTTGTTACACCCAAAGAATTTTCGTTAATCGGTACATTGATGAAAAATCCGAATAAAGTTTTAACAAGAGAGCTTTTAATCAGTACGTTATGGTCGGAAGATACAGAAACGGAAGGAAGAACCATTGATTCGCATATCCGAAATGTACGTGAGAAGTTGCGTGGTGTAGCTTTTCCTGTTGAGAAGCATTTAAAAACGGTTTGGGGTATCGGATATAAATGGGAACAGTAGCTCGTAAAAAAAACGTATTTTGGAGGACATAATGAAAGAAAAATCTTATTCATATCCATTAAATACAGACTGGTCAACAGAAGAGATTATAACGGTTGTAACTTTTTATCAAAGTGTTGAACAAGCATATGAAAAAGGTATTTCTCGAGATGAGTTGTTTATGCGTTATCAAGCATTCAAAGTCATTGTAACAGCACAATCTGAAGAAAAACAGCTGAGTAAACAATTTGAGGCTGTTTCAGGTTATTCAATCTATCAGGTGATGAAAAAATGTAAAGGACTTACAGAAAACAGTTTCATTCAGATGGGGACATGATAGAGGAGGGTGTATTATGAATCAAACATATCATAATTATTATATACAAGTTGAATCTTTTTTACGAGGGCTGCGATCGGAGTTGCTACAGCGTGCCGAAGATTCATATAAAATCTATCAAAAAACTTCTAAGTTGGATATTGTGACCGAAGTGGATCGTGAAGTGGAACAGAAAATTATTGATTTTATTTATGGACTTGCACCTGAAGATGGGATTGTTGGTGAAGAAAGCTTTTTCATTGAAAACAATATAAAATCTGCTAAAAGAAATATGTGGTATATTGATCCCATAGATGGTACAATAAATTTCGTGTGTCAGAAAAAAAACTTTGCCATCTCTGTGGCTTATTATGAAGAGCAAGTTGGGAAAATTGCCTGGATTTATGATGTATGTCGAGATAGGCTGTATGGAGCCATTCAGAATGAAGGGGCTCATATTAATGGAATTCCAATTCCAATTCCTAAGGATCGACCGATTGAGGAAAGTTTGGTTGCAGTTGCGGCAAGAACATTATATTATTTGGAAGAAAATCCAACACAGGTTCGAAAACGTAGAATTTATGATGCGTTGGGCTTTCGTGCATATGGTGTTTCTACTTTGCAAATGATGGGTGTTGCAACTGGAGAGCTTGGTTGTTATATATCTAAACAGCTCAGTCCATGGGATTATGCAGCAGGTTTAATTATTTTAAAGGAAGTTGGCGTTTTAATCAGTGATTTTCATCTGTCCCCCCCAACCTTAAATGAAATGAAAAATTCTTCATTGATTTGTGCAACACCAAAAATTTATCATCAACTGTTTAGTTTGTAAATATATTAGGAGGCGCTTTTGTTTTGAAGGTAAGAGAAGATTTAAGAAATATTGCGATTATTGCCCATGTTGACCATGGAAAAACTACATTGGTAGACCAATTGCTGCATCAATCAGGAATTTTCCGTTCAAATGAGATGGTTCAGGAACGAGCGATGGATTCAAATGATTTAGAAAGAGAACGGGGTATAACCATTTTGGCAAAAAATACAGCTGTTCGCTATAAAGATACGATGATTAATATTTTGGATACACCTGGGCATGCAGATTTTGGTGGAGAAGTCGAACGAATTATGCGTCTTGTAGACGGAGTCGTTTTAATTGTTGATGCTTACGAAGGGACAATGCCGCAAACGAGATTTGTATTGAAAAAAGCATTTGAAAATAAATTGAGACCAATTGTTGTAGTAAATAAAATTGATCGAGATTTTGCACGACCAAAAGAAGTTGTAGATGAAGTATTGGATTTATTTATTGAGCTTGGTGCGGATGAGGAGCAGTTGGAATTTCCAGTTGTCTATGCTTCCGCTTTAAAAGGGACTTCAAGTTTGGATCCAAATCAACAAGAGGAAAATATGGAAAGTCTTTTTAAAATGATTGTTGAGTATATTCCTGCTCCGATAGACAACGCTGATGAACCATTACAATTTCAAACGGCTTTGCTTGATTATAATGATTATTTGGGAAGAATTGGAATTGGGCGTGTGTTTCGAGGTATGATGCGTGTTGGAGATCAAGTGGTTGCATTGAATGCAGACGGTTCAACAACACCGTTTAGAATTACGAAGCTGCACGGATTTATGGGATTGAAACGTATAGAAATTCAAGAGGCAAAAGCTGGAGATCTTGTTGCAATATCTGGAATGGATAATATTCAAGTTGGTCAAACCATTTCTAGTCCTGAGGTTCAAGAGGCGCTTCCATATTTAAAAATTGAAGAACCAACTTTGCAGATGACTTTTTCTGTAAATAATTCTCCATTTGCTGGAAGAGATGGAAAGTGGATTACAGCAAGAAAAATTGAAGAACGGTTAATGAAACAATTGCAAACAGATGTCAGTTTGCGTGTAGAAGAAACAGATTCACCAGACGCATGGATTGTATCAGGACGTGGAGAGCTCCATCTTTCCATTTTAATTGAGAATATGCGTCGGGAAGGATTTGAACTGCAAGTTTCTAAACCGGAAGTGATTATAAAAATGATTGATGGACAAGCGTATGAGCCTTATGAAACTGTTCAACTGGATGTACCTTCAGAATCTATGGGGGCAGTAATCGAATCTTTAGGTATTCGCAAAGGTGAGATGCAGGAAATGCAGGATGAGGGAACCGGAACCATTCGGTTGATTTATTTTATTCCAGCACGCGGATTAATTGGTTATACAACGGAATTCATGACGTTAACAAAAGGTTTGGGTATGATCAATCATTCTTTTGAAGAATTTCGTCCGTACGTTGGTGGTCAAATCGGTGGTCGGCGTGAAGGTGTGCTTGTATCTATTGAAAACGGTCAAGCGACGGCTTATAGTATTGGCGCTTTAGAAGATCGAGGGGTTATTTTTATTGAGCCAGGTACAGAAGTTTATGAAGGAATGATTATTGGCGAACACACAAGAGAAAATGATCTGGGTGTAAATGTTGTAAAAGCAAAAGCCCAAACAAATATTCGTTCTGCAACAAAGGACAATACAGTTACATTAAAGCGCCCGCGTCAAATGTCTCTAGAGCAGTCTCTTGAATATTTAAATGATGATGAGCTATGTGAAATTACGCCGAATTTTGTTCGAATCCGTAAAAAGATTTTAAATAAAGCGGAGCGTGAAAAAATGGCGAAACGAAAAAAATACGAAAAAGAAATTCATTAAATTTTTGCTTGATAAAGAAATCTTATATAAAACCTATAAAAACGGATATGAAAAATTCGGTTTTTATAGGTTTTATTTTTTTAAAATAATGTAGATGGAATCAAAAAGATCAATAAGAATTATTTTACTCAACTATATATAAAGTAAGTTTTGTTTTTCGAAGAAGGCATAAAAAATCAATAAAGAATATGAAGCACTCAATATTCATGTGGATATTATAGATTTTTTTATCATTTTTGTCGTTTTTTATTTTATAATTCGGTATTTATAATGATCTTATAAGGCTAGCCAAATTGTTTTTTCATCTGAATAAAAGTATGTTATAATTCTAATAAAGGAAATATCTCCTTTTACATGTAAGGTAGTCCCGGGTAACTATAATATTACATTATATCAAAAAAATATTGAATATATAATATAATATATTATATACTTACAGTGTAAGAAGTAAAAACTCATAACAGTAAAAACAGATTGGGGAGAGAGTGAATGGATTTATTTACTTACAAAGTAGAGGATTATGTTGCAGAAGTGAAATTGGTCAGTCCACCCGCAAATGCACTATCCCAAAATATTTTAAAAGAGCTAGATCAGTTGCTTGATATTTTAGTTGCAGACGAAAATGTTCGTGTCATTCTTTTGCAAGGTGAAGGCAGATTTTTCTCGGCAGGTGCTGATATAAAAGAGTTTACAACATTAAGCACCAAAGAAGAATTTACCATATTATCTAGAAACGGGCAAAAAGTATTTGAAAAAATTGAAACTTGTAAAAAACCAGTTATAGCAGCAATCCATGGTGCAGCTTTAGGGGGAGGGCTGGAATTGGCGATGGCATGTCATATTCGATATGCAACCGAGACAGCAAAACTAGGCTTACCTGAATTATCACTTGGTATTATTCCAGGATTTGCGGGAACACAAAGGTTGACACGTTATGTTGGTACTTCAAAAGCCGCCGAAATGATGTTCACAAGTGATCCGATTTCTGGTTTGGAAGCGGAAAAATGCGGATTGGTTAGCAAAGCGTTTTCTGAAGATGAATTCCAAGACAAGGTTTTGGCATTAGCAAAGAAGATGGCGTTAAAAAGCCCGATTGGTTTAGCTGCTGTATTGGAATTAATGACATATTCAAGACACGAGAATTTTCAAACAGGCGTAGAGAAAGAAGCGGAAATATTTGGAAACGTTTTCACTTCGCAGGATGCAAAAGAAGGTGTAAATGCTTTTGTAGAAAAAAGAAAAGCAACATTTATAGGAAAGTAATGTTCATGTATTGAATCTAGTTTATTTCAAATCTAGTATTCATAGATTTTAAAAATTATAAGGGAGGCCAACCTATGAATATTTATGTTTTATTAAAAAGAACTTTTGATACGGAAGAAAAAATTAGCCTTTCAGATGGTGCAGTGAATGAAGATGGAGCAAAATTTATTATTAACCCGTATGATGAATATGCAGTGGAAGAAGCAATCGTAACCCGTGATGCACATGGTGGTGAAGTTACAGTCATTACAGTAGGAAATGACGAAGCAGAAACTGAAATTCGTACGGCTTTGGCAATGGGTGCCGATAAAGCGGTTTTAATCAATGTTGAGGATGATGTTGATGTTCGCGATCAATATACAACGGCAAAAGTGATTGCAGAGTATTTAAAAGATAAAAATGCAGATTTGATTTTTGCAGGGAATTCTGCAGTTGATAACAGCACATCGCAGGTTGGACATCGTGTAGCGGATTTATTGGGAATTCCATGTGTTACTTCAGCAATAAAATTTGAATTAGAAGGTACAACAGCAACCATTACTCGTGATATTGAAGGGGATTCTGAGGTTGTATCTGCAGAACTTCCAATGTTGGTGGCCGCTACACAAGGGTTGAATGAGCCGCGTTATCCATCTCTTCCAGGAATTATGAAAGCTAAGAAAAAACCTTTAGAAGAATTAGAGCTTGATGACCTAGATCTTGAAGAAGACGATGTTGAAGGAAAAACAAAAACCGTGGAAGTATTTTTGCCAGCTGAAAAAACAGCAGGGAAAGTTTTGTCCGGAGAAATCGCAGATCAAGTAAAAGAACTAATAGATCTTTTACATAATGAAGCAAAAGTAATTTAATTAAACTTTGATAGTTATTTGGGAGGTTAAAATAGATGGCTAAAAAAATTCTAGTTCTTGGAGAAATTCGTGATGGTTCTTTACGGAATGTATCATATGAAGCAATTTCTGCAGCAAAATTGTTAGCAGACGGTGGAGAAATTGTTGCATTATTAATTGGTGCGGATGCTCAATCAGTCGCACAAAATATGATTCAATATGGAGCAAATCGTGTTATTACAGTTTCTGATGCAAGTTTGGAACAATATACAACTTCAGGTTATGCCCAAGCTGTACTTCAAATTATGCAGCAAGAAAATGCCGATGGCTTAGTGATTGGTCATACAGCGGTAGGGAAAGATTTGGCTCCAAAAATCGCAAGTAAATTGGAATCTGGTCTTGTTTCTGACGTTACGGCAATCGAAGCAGATGCTGTATTTGTTCGTCCGATTTATGCTGGTAAAGCTTTTGAGAAAAAGACAGTTGAAACAGATAAATTTGTAGTTACAATTCGTCCGAATAATATTAAAGCAGCTGAACCTGATGCTTCATTGTCCGGAGAAGTTACTGCTGCAAGTGTAGAAGTTAAGGATTTACAAACCATTGTAAAAGAAGTTGTACGTAAAGCGAGTGAAGGTGTGGATCTATCAGAAGCTGCCATTGTTGTATCTGGTGGACGAGGTGTAAAAAGTTCTGAAGGTATAGATTTAATGAAACAATTGGCAGATTTATTAGGTGGTGCAGTAGGTGCTTCGCGTGGTGCATGTGATGCTGGGTATTGTGATTATTCATTCCAGATTGGTCAAACTGGTAAAGTTGTAACACCTGATCTATATATTGCATGTGGTATTTCAGGTGCAATTCAGCATCTAGCTGGTATGTCAAACTCAAAAGTAATTGTCGCAATTAATAAAGATCCTGAAGCCAATATTTTTAATGTTGCTGATTATGGGATTGTTGGCGATTTATTTGAAGTTGTGCCTATGCTAATTGAGGAAATTAAAAAAGCAGGTTTAGCTGTTTAATTCAATAAATTATTTTTTCCGTCACAGTAGGTTATGTTATGAGATTGCCCACATAAAATATATTTTTAAGTGGGCAATTCTTGTAACTATAACATTATTTTTGATATTTACACATAATATACTTAATTTTTTTAAGAAGTGTTCACATACATATTTGTAATACATAATTATAATTAATATATATAATAATTTTAATGTTTTGGGGTGTTAACATGTAGAGTTTTTAGTGATATAGCGAAAGAATTCTACATAATAATATATATACTATAAAGCTTAGGGGGAATTTTTAATGGAAGAAAAAAACAATATTTTTACTCAAGGAATGAATATGCAAAAGTCCATGATGGATATGTGGACAAAAACATATGATAATTTAATGAGTGTGTCAAAAAATTATGTAGCAACAGGAGATGAAGCGCCTGTAAATGTTTTTAAAGACTCAGCTGATGCATATGTGAATTTTATGAATTCATGGGGGGAGCAATTTAAACAATATCAACTTCCACAAGTATCTACTTATTTTAATTTTAAAGATCAACAAGATTTATTGCAAAAATTATTTACAAGCCAATCTGTTTATCAGGATTTATTTACTTTTTGGAAAGAATTGGCTGAGAAAGCACCTTATGATACACCAGAAAAAATTCAGGAGTTAACGGATCAATGGAAAGATAAGTATGTAGATATTACAAAAACTTTTTTCATTCCAATGTTACCAGAAAATTTAAAAGCAGTTGCTGAGCATTCTACAGATCTTATACAAGAGTATTCAAACTTCAACAGTGGAATTTTCCAACCATGGATTGAGAATGCAGAAGAATTAAAAGATATTTTAAGCAGAGTTGCAAAAGGAGAAAAAGAAGCGATTTCTGAATTCTTTAAATCTATTAATGATAGTTACGATCAATCGTTCGGGAAAATTTTTAATATTCCAGGTTTAGGTTTGAATCGTGAGGCATTCGAACAACAAATGCAAAGCTATGATTCTTATGTAAAGTATATTATTAGTTTTAATGAACTTTATTCTTTGGTTTACAAAGTATCTGTTGAAACAATGGAAAAATTGGTAAAACAGTACCAAAACATGTACAATGAAGGGAAAATTCCAAAAACATTTAAAGAATTTTATGAGATTTGGTGGAAAACAAATGAAAATGCATTTATTGATTTGTTTAGCACTGCTGAATTCTCAAAATTATTCGGAAAGTTTTCTGAAAAATTCTGTGATTTTAAAATTAAGTCCGATAAATTACTTGAAATGCAGCTAAAAGCCTTGCCACTACCTTCAAAAACGGATATGGACGGTTTATATAAAACTGTTTATGATCAAAAAAAGGAAATCCGCGCTTTGAAAAAAGCAGTAAATGATTTAAAAGCACAGATCGCTGCAGGGACAACACAAAAATAAGGTAGGGGGATATAGAGAATGAATGAATTATTTGATGTAGAAAAATCAATGGATCAGGTATTACAGTTTCAAAATAAAATGCTAAAAGGTTTGAAAAATTTAACAGAATTACCAAAAGGTAATATGGATATGGATATTACTCCGAAAGAAGTGGTATATTCTCAAGATAAAATGAAATTATATCATTATAAATCTCAAGTAAGAAAAACAAAACTTTGTAAAGTTCCTTTGTTAATTACGTATGCATTGGTAAATCGTCAATATATGATGGATATCCAGCCAGATCGTAGTACGATTAAAGCATTTTTAGAAGAAGGATTGGATGTTTATTTGATTGATTGGGGATATCCAACTGCAAGTGATAAGTATTTAACCATGGACGATTATATCAATGGATATATGCATGATTGTGTTGAGTTTATTAAAGAACAAAATAAGATTAGTCAAATTAATCTATTGGGTGTTTGTCAAGGTGGAACTTTTTCTACTATTTATACGGCACTATATCCGGAAAATATTAAAAATTTAGTCACTATGGTTACACCAATCGATTTTTCCAATAATGATTCGCTCTTATTTGCATGGAGTAAAAATATGAACATTGATAAAATGGTGGATGCTTATGGTGTAATTCCAGGTGAATTAATGAATTTAAGCTACGCAATGTTAAAACCATTTTCATTAAATATCGATAAATATATCGGTTTAGTAGAAAAAATGGATGATAAAAAATTCTTGGAAAATTTCCTACGCATGGAAATTTGGATCAATGATAGCCCAGATCAAGTTGGAGAAACTATTCGCCAATTTGTAAACGATTTATATAAAGAAAATAAATTGGTTAAAGGTGAATTAGTTATTGGTGATCGAAAAGTTGATTTAAAAAATATTAAAGCACCTTTATTAAATGTATATGCTGAATATGATCATCTTGTTCCACCAAGCTCCAGCAAAGCGTTAAATGATTTGGTTGGAAGCACAGATAAGGAAACCATCTCATTTGGGGTTGGACATATTGGTATGTATGTTTCATCTAAATCTAAAAAAGAAATTACACCTAAAATTACAAGTTGGATTTTAGAACATTCTAAATAAGAGAATTTGTAGGAGGTTATCTCTCATGAAAACTTATGATCAAATTTCTATAGGAGATAAAGCGGAAGTAGAAAAAACTGTTACAGAAACAGATGTTTATTTGTTTGCTGGAATTACAGGAGATTTAAATCCCGCTCATATTAATGAACGAGCAAGTAAAGATACAATGTTTGGTGGAAGAATCGCACATGGTATGTTGTCCGCTGGTTTTATTTCCGCTGTGTTAGGTATGCAGTTACCAGGTCCAGGAACCATTTATTTATCTCAAAGTTTGAAGTTTAAAGCACCTGTAAAGATTGGGGATACTGTACGTGCTGAAGCTACAGTTGTTGAGAAATTGGAAAAAGGTCGTGTACGTCTTGAAACAAAGTGTTATAACCAAAATGGCGATATTGTGGTAGATGGTGAAGCACTTGTTTTGGCACCAAAAGGATAAGATGATCAAATAGCAAAAAGAAATCAAGATAAGATAAAGTGTATATCCTTTATCTTATCTTCTGGTTTTGTTAGGATGATATATAAAAAAATATACTAACATATCTTTTGTATGAGAGCAAGAATTGAATTTGAAAAAAATACATATAATTATTGACAAAATAGTGAATGCTTATATACAATATAAATAGAAGATTTTTATTATCTATAAAGAGATAAAACTGCTTATGTTTAAGGTTAAAAGTTTCATATATTCATATGTTTTTTGTTCAGTTCAATCAATGATGTTTTTGATTGGTTTTTATGAAAGCGGTTTTATGAAAGTTTTAACAGACAGAATACAAAGGAAGGAGATAAGAAAATGAATCCTTTATTATGGGTTAATTTAATCGTGTTTCTTGTTGTTCTAGCCTATACCATTAATCTAGTGGTGTACTTAATATCATCGCGGATTAAGTTTATTAAGTTAGGTAAGAAAACAGAATTTGATAATAATGTAAAAGAAAGATTGGGTCAAATTGTTACATATGTCTTTGGACAAAAAAAACTGTTGAAAGATAAAAACAGTGGTTGGATGCATGTCATTATTTTTTATGGATTTATTGTTGTTCAGTTGGGTGCAATTGATTTTATTATTAAAGGCATTTATCCAGCATTTCATTTAGAAAATATTTTAGGTACAACACTTTATCATTTCTTTACCATTTCACAAGAGTTTTTTACACTATTGATTTTAATTGCAATGGTTTGGGCTTTTTACAGAAGATATATTGAAAAGCTTCCGCGTTTAAAACGTGGTTTTAAAAATAGTTTAGTTGTTATATATATTTCTACTTTAATGCTAGCGGTATTATTTGGAAATGGAATGGGAATGATCTGGCATGGACATGAGGGATCATCTTGGGAGCCGATTGCAACAGGAATCGCAAATCTATTTAGCGGAATTGGTCCTACTGGAGCAATGATCGGATTTTATATTGCTTGGTGGATACATACATTGGTGCTTTGTATATTTTTAATTTATATTCCACAAGGGAAACATGCACATTTAATTGGAGCGCCTGCAAATGTTTATTTGCATGACTATAAAAGTCCAATTAAGTTGTCGAAAATTGATTTCGAAGATGAATCTCAGGAAACTTTCGGTGTTGGAAAAATTGAAGAATATACACAGTTACAGCTTGTAGACTTATATGCATGTGTAGAATGTGGACGTTGTACAAATATGTGCCCAGCATATGGTACAGGAAAAACATTGTCACCACGTGAAATTATCTTAAAACTAAGAGATCATTTAACTTTTACTGGTGCAGTAACAACAAAAACCAAACCTTGGGTTCCAACCTTTTTATTTGATAAAACGAAAGGAAATCAGTTGGCACTTGCTGCACAAAATGCTGGTTCCGAGGATTTATCTGGAATTTACTCACCAGAGTTGATTGGTGATGTTATTACTGAAGAAGAAATTTGGGCATGTACAACTTGCCGAAATTGTGAAGATCAATGCCCAGTTATGAATAAACATGTTCAGAAGATTATTGATTTAAGACGTTATTTGGTTTTAACAGAAGGAAAAATGGAACCAGATGCACAGCGGGCCATTCAAAACATTGAACGTCAATTTAATCCATGGGGAATTAACCGCAAACAAAAAGAAGATTGGCGTTCATTAAGAGAAGATGTTTCTGTTCCTACTGTGAAGGAAGCCAAGAAGGCTGATGAAGAAATTGAATATTTATTCTGGGTCGGTTCAATGGGATCTTACGACAATCGAAGTCAAAAAATTGCTTTATCATTTGCAAAGCTTTTAAACGAAGCAGGAGTTAAATTTGCAATTTTAGGTAATAAAGAAAAAAATTCTGGTGATACACCGAGAAGATTAGGAAATGAATATTTGTATCAGGATTTAGTTACAAACAATATTTCTGAAATTGAGAAATCTGAAGTGAAGAAAATTGTAACGATTGATCCACATGCATATAACACCTTTAAAAATGAATATCCAGAATTTGGTTTAGAAGCTGAAGTGTATCATCATACTGAAGTATTGGCTCAGTTGGTTGCTGCTGGTCGTCTGAAACCAAAATATCCAGTAAATGAAACTGTTGTTTGGCATGATTCTTGCTATCTGGGCAGATACAATAATGTATATGATGCACCAAGAAGCATTTTGAAAGCAATTGCTGGTGTTAAGCTGGTTGAGATGGACAGACACCATGAAAATTCGATGTGTTGTGGTGCTGGTGGCGGATTGATGTGGCTTGAAGAAAAGGTTGGTACACGGATTAATGTTGCAAGAACAGAGCAAGCTTTAGAGAAAAATCCTACAGTTATTGGCGCAGGCTGTCCTTATTGCTTAACAATGTTAACAGATGGTACAAAAGCGAAAGAATTGGAAAACCAAATTAAAACATTGGATATTGCTGAAATTTTAGAAAAAGCTGTAGTTGGTGTGGCAGATCCTACTGTTAAAGAAGCAGCTGTCTAGTTGACTATATATTATAAATGATACCATATGTTTAAATTCAGATTGTTTTTTTGTATCATGCATAGTTGCTTTCTTTGATGCTATGCATGATGCTTTCAAATAATTAACTAACGAAGAAGAGGGTAGGGGGATTTTTTAAGATGGAAATTAAAAATATTTTTGTAATTGGTGCTGGTCAAATGGGATCTGGTATTGCACATGTGTTTGCTGTTAGCGGCTTTAATGTCTGCTTGCATGATTTAAAATCTGAATTTGTTGAACGTGGTCTAGCAAATATCAAAAAAAATCTTGCTAGACTTGTAGAAAAAGGGAAAATGGATCAAAGTGCAATGGATGCTGCACTAGCGAATATCCGTCCTTCAACAGATGTACAAAATGCAAAAGATGCAGACTTAATTATTGAAGCAGCCGTAGAAAATATGGCGATTAAAGCGAAGATTTTTGCGGAACTTGATGGAATTATTAAGGAGAACACGATTGTTGCTTCTAATACTTCTTCATTACCAATTACTGAAATTGCTGCAGTTATGTCTCATCCAGAAAATTTCATTGGTATGCACTTTTTTAATCCAGTACCAGTTATGAAATTGGTAGAAGTTATTAAAGGTCTTGCAACAAGTCCAGAGGTTTTTAATACTACAAAAGATTTAGCGATAAAAATTGGTAAAGAACCGGTAGAAGTTGAAGATTTTCCAGGATTCGTTGGAAACAGAATTTTATTGCCAATGATTAATGAAGCAGTTTATACACTTTATGAAGGTGTTGCTTCAATTGAAGATATTGATGCTGTTATGCGCTTAGGAATGAATCACCCAATGGGACCATTACAATTGGCAGATTTTATCGGTTTGGATACTTGTTTATCGATTATGGAAACACTTCACGAAGGATTGGGAGACAGTAAATATCGTCCATGTCCATTGTTAAGAAAATATGTAAAAGCTGGTTGGTTGGGTAGAAAAACTGGTCGTGGTTTCTATAATTATGAAAAGTAATATTCATTTAGATTGTTAGTTACAAGTATTTGGATACTTGTTCTAAAAATAATAAAAAATCTATAAAGGTGGGATTCGTTATGCAATTTAAGTTATCAGAGGAACATGAAATGCTAAGAAAAATGGTTCGAGATTTTGCAGAAAATGAGGTAGCACCAACAGCTGCCGAGCGAGATGAGGAAGCTAGATTTGATCGTGGAATTTTTGATAAAATGGCAGAATTAGGTTTAACAGGTATTCCATTTCCAGAAGAATATGGTGGAACGGGAATGGGATACTTAGGGTATTGTATTGCTGTGGAAGAATTATCACGGGTTTGTGGTTCTACTGGGGTAACATTGTCTGCACATACATCACTTGGCAGCTGGCCGATTTATAAATTTGGTACTGAGGAGCAAAAGAAAAAATATCTTACTCCACTTGCTGCAGGTGAAAAAATTGGTGCTTTCGGCTTAACTGAGCCAGGTGCTGGATCAGATGCTGGAGGAACAAAAACAACTGCAGTATTAAAAGGTGATCATTATGTGTTAAATGGTTCTAAAGTTTTCATTACAAATGCTGGTCCTGCAGATACATATATTGTATTTGCTTCTACTGACCCTGCACAAAAAGTTAAAGGTATTAGTGCATTTATTGTAGAAAAAGGATACGAAGGATTTAGTATTGGGAAAAAAGAAGATAAATTAGGTATTCGTTCTTCTCCTACTTGTGAATTGATTTTTGAAGATTGTATGGTTCCAAAAGAAAATCTATTAGGCAAAGAAGGCGAAGGATTCAAAATTGCAATGATGACGTTGGATGGTGGACGTAATGGTATTGCTTCTCAAGCATTAGGTATTGCGCAAGGTGCTTTTGAAGCTGCAGCTGATTATGCAAAAAATCGTGTTCAATTTGGTAAGCCAATTTCTTTCCAACAAGCTGTCGGTTTCAAATTGGCTGATATGGCTACAGAAATTGAAGCTTCACGTCTACTAGTATATCAAGCAGCTTGGATGGAAGATGAAGGTCTACCATTTGGAAAATATTCTGCAATGGCAAAACTTTTTGCAGGTGATACAGCAATGAAGGTAACAACTGATGCAGTTCAAATCTTTGGTGGTTATGGCTATACAAAAGAATATCCTGTTGAACGTATGATGCGTGATGCAAAAATCACACAAATCTACGAAGGAACACAAGAAATTCAACGTCTTGTTATTTCTCGTGAAGTAACAAAATAAGCTGGTGTCTTTAAAATGAAATTACGAAGAGCAGAAGTTAAATATCCGTGTGATTATGTCTTCTCTCTTCGCATTTTTTTCGTAAATGAATTTTGTCTGTTTTTTAACGATAAAATGTATAAAGTTTGAATGAATTTATTTCCATTTAGAATAACAAAAATATAAACAGAGAGGGTTTTGGAAATGGGAAAAGTTTATATTGTAAGTGCAAAGAGAACAGCTGTGGGGAGTTTTTTAGGAACATTAAGTAATTTAAAAGCTTCTGAATTTGGTGGAGAAGTGATTCAAGCAATTTTAGAAGAAACAAAAATACCTGCAGCAGAAGTCGATGAAGTGATTGTAGGAAATATACTTTCAGCTGGGCATGGTCAAGGTCTTGGACGACAAATTGCTCTAAAAGGTGGTTGTCCTGAAACAGTTTGTGCACATACAATCAATATGCTTTGTGGTAGCGGAATGAAAGCTGTTATGAATGCTACGTTAGCTATTGAGGCTGGTTATGCTGATGTAGTTATCGCTGGTGGTGTTGAAAGCATGAGTGGAGCGCCATACTTGCTTCCAAATACAGCACGTTCTGGTACGAAAATGGGTGATTTTAAAGTAACAGATCATATGATTTATGATGCATTAACTGATGGTATGTATGGAATTCATATGGGGGTTACAGCAGAGAATATTGCTGAAAAATATAATATTACGCGTGAGGAACAGGATGCATTTGCAATTAAGTCACAGGAAAAAGCCATTCAAGCAATTGATAATAAAAAGTTTGCAGATGAAATTGTTCCTGTAACTGTAAAAACAAGAAAAGAATCATTCGTTTTTGATACTGATGAATATCCAAACCGTAAAACTTCTTTAGAAAAATTGGGAACTTTACGTCCTGCTTTCATTAAAGACGGTACTGTAACGGCTGGAAATGCATCTGGGATCAATGATGGTGCTAGCTTTGTGATGGTTGTAAGTGAAGCTGCATTAGACAAGTATAATTTAAAACCATTGGCTGAAATTGTAGGAATTGGTCAGGGTGGTGTAGATCCAAGAGTAATGGGCTTGGGTCCAACTCCAGCGATTCGAGTTGCTTTAAAACGTGCAGAACTTGAATTAAAAGATATGGATTTATTGGAATTAAATGAAGCATTTGCAGCACAGGCTCTAGGTGTTGTTCATGAAATTTGTGAAGAACATGGTGTTTCAAAAGAAGAATTGATGGAAAAAACAAATGTAAATGGTGGAGCCATTGCATTAGGACATCCTGTTGGTGCAAGCGGTAATCGTATTATTGTATCTTTGATTCATGAAATGCAAAAACGTGATGCAACTTATGGACTGGCATCGTTATGTATCGGTGGAGGCATGGGAACAGCTATTATTTTGAAAAAAGCTTAGTCATTTTTTGAATATGGTCTTGATAATCTTTTTATTTAAATTGTAAATAAACAATAGAAAGCAAAATATTTGAGGAGGCGTTCTATATGAGTTTTACAGATTTATATAAACAGAAGTTGGTTTCTGCTGATGAAGCAGTTAAGGTTGTAAAATCAGGGGACTGGGTTGATTATGCATTTTGTGCAACGACACCAATTGCATTAGATAAAGCTTTGGCAAAAAGAGCAAACGAACTATTCGATGTAAAGGTACGTGGCGGTGTGTTAATGTGGACACCTGAAATTTTTAAAGTAGAAAATCCTGCTGAGCATTTTATTTGGAATTCTTGGCATATGGGTGGTATAGAGCGTAAACATATTGCAACTGGGGCATCGTTTTATGGACCAATTCGTTACTCTGAGTTGCCAAGATATTATCGTGAACACATATGTCCTCCTGATGTGGCTATGATTCAAGTTACTCCTATGGATCAACATGGATATTTTAATTTTGGTCTAAGTGCTTCACATTTAACTGCAATTTGTGAAACGGCTAAAACAATCATTGTTGAAGTGAATAAAAATTTGCCGCTATGTTTGGGCGGTTTTGAAAATGGCATTCATATTTCACAAGTAGATATGGTTGTTGAAGGAGAAAATCCTCCTATGACTGAACTGGGTGCCGGTGGACCAGCTACAGAAGTTGATCAAGCTGTTGCAAAATTGATTGTTGAAGAAATTCCAAATGATGCTTGTTTGCAGTTAGGGATTGGCGGAATGCCCAATGCAGTTGGTTCGTTAATCGCAGATTCAGATTTGAAAAATTTAGGTGTTCATACAGAAATGTACGTTGATGCTTTTGTTGATATTGCAAACGCTGGAAAAATCAATGGTTCAAAAAAGAATATTGATCGTTTCCGTCAAGTATATGCTTTTGGAGCAGGTACACAAAAATTATATGATTATTTAAATAATAATCCTGAATGTATGAGTGCACCAGTTGATTATACGAATGATGTGCGTGTGATTGCTTCGATTGATCGTTTTATGTCCATTAACAATGCGGTTGATTTTGATTTATTTGGTCAAGTGAATGCCGAGTCTGCAGGTGTAAAGCATATTAGTGGAGCAGGTGGACAATTGGATTTTGTATTAGGTGCTTATTTATCAAAAGGTGGGAAAAGTTTTATCTGTTGTTCATCAACATATAAAACAAGAGATGGTCAGCTGAAATCACGTATTGTTCCTACACTTACACAAGGATCCGTTGTTACAGATACACGCACAAATGTACATTATTTGGTAACAGAGTTTGGAAAAGTAAATTTGAAAGGGTTGTCAACTTGGCAAAGAGCAGAGGCGATTATTTCTATTGCTCATCCTGACTTCCGTGAAGAATTAATCCAGGAAGCAGAAAAGATGCAAATATGGAAACGTAGTAATAAATACTCTGTTTTATAAAAACGAACAGTATAGTATATACAGTTAGAGTGTATAAACATTTACAAACAAAAGCATTTGATGTCCGTTATGACGTTGGTGCTTTTGTTTTGTCATATTAAAAATTTTATGAGGAATTTATTGATTTTTTCTAGTCAGATATCCGTTTTTATAGTATTGTATAGAGTATAGAAATACATATATTAGAATTTTTGTTATTTTTTGGGAATCTGTTTATTTTTTAGTATAAAATTATGTGGAAGAAGGAGTGGGTCGATGTGTTTCATATTGTCGTAACGATTAAACAAGTGCCTGACACAAAAATTATTAAGATGAATCCAAAAACAAACACAATGGACCGTGCAAGTGCACCTGCAATTTTAAATCCATACGATGCACATGCAGTTCAAGAGGCAGTACGTTTAAAAGAGCAATATGGAGGAATTGTTTCGGTTGTAACAATGGGTCCTCCTCAAGCCGTTAAGGCTGTACAAAAATGTTTGGAAATTGGTGCAGATGAAGGTTATATGATTTCAGATCGTGCTTTTGCGGGTGCAGATACACTTGCGACCAGTTATGCATTAACACAAGCCATTCGAAAAATTTCTAAAATCCACCCTGTTGATTTGGTGATTACAGGTAAAATGAGTATTGATGGTGATACTGGGCAAGTTGGACCAGGTATTGCACGCCGTTTAGATATTCCACAGTTAACATCTGTAAATAAGATTGAAGAAGTAAATTTAAAAGAAGGCTATGCGATTGTTCATCGTAAAATTGAAGATGGCTATGAAGAGGTTTATTCAAAACTACCTTGTTTAATGGCTGTTGAAAAAGAAATCAATGAGGTGCCATATTCAAAGTTACCTGATATGATTCGAGCAGCTCGCTATACACCGCAAATTTGGAGTGTAAAAGACTTGGATGATGTAGATGTGAAGCAATTGGGAATGAAAGGATCACCGACTATTGTTTCTAAAGTATGGGCTCCTGCACAATCTGATGGTGCAGTAAAATTTGAAGGTGACTTACAAAGTCAAGTGAATCAATTAATGAATATCCTTTCCGAGAAAAAAGAGTTATTTGTAAAATAGAAAGGTGAGAGAACATGAGCATTAACTTAGAAGAGTATAAAAATGTTTGGGTTTATATTGAAGCAGATGAAAATAAAATTGCTTCTGTTTCTTTAGAGTTACTTGGTGAGGGGAGAAAATTGGCTGACAAAGCAGAATGTAAGTTGGCCGGTATTGTAATTGGCTATGATGTGACCAAACATGCTCAGCAAATTATTGAGCAAGGAGCAGATCTGGTATATGTGTATGATGATCTTGTTTTTAAAGATTATTTAACCGAAACTTATAATCAAGCATTGTTAAAATCTGTTCAAACACATAAACCGAATATCCTGTTATTTGGTTCTACTTCACAAGGAAAAGATATTGCGAGTGCTGTAGCCACAGATATTCCAACAGGTTTAACTGCTGATACGACAAGTTTAGATGTAGAAGATAATATTTTACATGCAAGTCGTCCAGCATTTGGAGGAAACATTATGGCTACCATTTTATGTAAAAAGAACCGTCCGCAAATGGCTACCGTTCGTCCGAAAATCATGAAAGCATTGGAAAGAGATAGTAGTCGAACTGGGGAGATTATTCAAGAGTCAATTGATATTGATGTTTCTGCCTTAAAAACAAAACTGTTAAAAGTGGTTATGAACGAAGCGAAAAAAATTCGTATTGATGAAGCAGATATTATTGTTTGTGCAGGAAAAGGTGTTGGAACAGATGAAGGATTTGCGATGGTCAAAGATTTGGCTGATGCTCTAGGTGCCACGGTTGGTGGTACACGTGATATTGTGGAAGCTGGTTTTTTAGAGCATCATCTACAAATTGGTCAAACTGGTGTGACAGTTACGCCAAAGATTTATTTTGCAATTGGTGTCTCTGGAGCGATTCAGCATGTGGTCGGTATGAAAAATTCTGATTTAATTATTGCTATTAATAAGGATCCGAATGCACCAATTTTTGAGGCAGCACATTATGGCATTGTTGGAGATGCATTTGAAGTTGTACCAAAAATTATTGAAGAAGTAAAAAAAGGTGATTTTTTAAAAGGTGTAGTGACGCAGTAATTTTTGAATCATGAAAAGAATGGTTAATAATTGAGGGGAGGAAGTTGACTGACTATCAGTGTTTGTATATTTTTAGCTGATAGCATACTTGCGGTGCCATAACCAAATGAAGAAGAAAAGGTTCTTCAGGTATGTTGAGGTAAGCAACTTATCATAGTAAGTCTGTCAACGAAAAATTATGTCAGAAAAATTCGATGTCATTGTTGTAGGCGCAGGACCAGCGGGAATTTCATGTTCTTTTGAGCTTGCAAAGGCTGGTTTAAAGGTTGCATTAATTGAGCGCGGTGAATATCCTGGTGCGAAAAACGTTATGGGGGGAATTATTTATCGAAATGCGGTAGAAGAAATGGTTCCAAACTTCTGGGAGGAAAAAGGTGTAGTTGAGCGTCCAATTACTGAACAGCGTTATATGATTTTGGATGAAAGATCAGGTGTTACAATTGGTCATAAAGATATAGGGTGGGCTGAGCCTCCGTACAATTGTTTTTCTGTTATGCGTTCAAAATTTGATCAATGGTTTTCTGGAAAAGCGGTAGAACAAGGGGTTCTCTTAATTAATGAAACAGTTGTAACTGATTGTATTATTGAAAACAATAAGGTTGTAGGGATTCGCACGGATCGTCCAGATGGGGAGCTAAGATGTGATGTTGTTGTAGTTGCTGACGGTGTAAATTCACTTTTGGCAAAACAATTGGGTATGCGTGATAAAATTAAACCGTCACATGTTGCACTAGCTGCAATGGAAATTATTAAATTGGATCAAAAGACTGTTGAAGATCGTTTTGGTTTAGAAGGTCCAAATCAAGGCTGTACAATTGAATTGTTTGGAGAAAGTACGAAATCTATTATGGGTACAGCATTTATTTATTCTAATAAAGACAGTGTAAGTATTGGTGTTGGTACTTTATTAAACGGAATGATTCAACATCGTTTGAGACCGTATGAACTATTAGATGCATTAAAAAGTCATCCAGCTGTTCGTCATTATATTCAAGGTGGAGAAACAGCAGAATATCTTGCTCATTTAATTCCTGAAGGTGGATACAATTATATTCCAGAATTGGTTGGAGACGGTGTTGTACTTGTTGGAGATGCAGCGGGCTTGGTTAATGGGATTCATCGTGAAGGTTCGAACTTAGCAATGAAATCGGGTCGTTTGGCGGCTGAAACCATTATTCAAGCAAAAGAACGTGAAGATTATTCGAAATCCGCTTTGTCCCCTTATCGTGAAAAATTAATGAGTAGCTTTGTTGGACAGGATTTGAAAAAATATAAGGATACTGCACATTATTTGGATGAGAATCCGCGTTATTTTGAAAATTATTTACCAATGATGAATATGGCATTACGTGAATTGTTTACGGTTGATGGGCAAACAAAATGGCAAAAGCAAAAAAATATTATGGAACGTGCTGGCCTAAATTCATTTGGTGGAAAAATTAAGCTTGCGAAAGATTTATATCGTGTTTGGAAGGTGATGAAATAATGTCAAAGTCTACATTAGAACAAAAACAATATTCAATTCGTTTTAATGCAGATACAAAATCGCATCTGCATATTATTGATGAAAATATTTGCCGTGAAAAATGTGCGGATAAGTTATGTACATTATTCTGTCCAGGAGAAGTATATAAATGGGAAAATGATCGTATGCAAGTTGGCTATGAAGGTTGTCATGAATGTGGGAGTTGTCGTATTGGATGTCCGTATGAAAATGTAAAATGGGAATATCCAAAAGGCGGACACGGTATCGTTTTTCGTTTAGGTTAGATGAAATGGATTGAGGCATAGAAATTGCCTCAGTCTTTTTTGTTTTAAATCAGCTAAATTGTTTGTTATAATATGCATAGAACAAATTAGAAAGCAGGATGAGATAAATGAGTATTTATGAATATGAGGTGCAGACACCAAAAGGACAGACCATTTTATTAGAAAGATTCAAAGGAAAAACGCTATTAATCGTGAATATTGCAAGTAAGTGTACTTTTACTCCACAATTAGAGGATTTGGAAAAGTTATATAGAAAGTATCAAAATCAAGATTTTATAGTTTTAGGTTTTCCATGTAACCAATTTGGTGAGCAACAGCCTGGAGATGGAGCCAATGCAGTCGAATTTTGTAAGCTAAATTACGGTGTTGATTTTCCAGTATTTGAAAAAATTGATGTCAATGGTCCCCATGCACATCCTTTATTTTCATATTTAAATGCCGCTTTACCATTTCAAGGATTTACTGACAGTGCAGCAGATCGGTTGCTAGAAATGATGATTCGTGAAAAACAACCAGAATACGCAGTGGGAAATGTGATTAAATGGAATTTTACAAAATTTTTAATTGGGGCAAATGGGCAACCTCTAGAAAGATTTGAAAGTAATTGTTATCCAATGAATTTTGAACAAAAAATTGTAGATGTACTCACCAGCCATTAAAAAAATTGCAATAAAATAATTTTTTAGTTTGAAGCAAAGTGAAACAAGAAATGCTCACAAAAAACCTTTACTGGTTTTTGTGAGCATTTCTTGTTTCATTTGTTGTTGTATACAGAATAAAATCATATTTTCTCTTATTTTTTAGATAAATAAGCGATTTATCAATAAAGAAAAGATTATTAAACATATAATGAGTGAAATACAAGTTGATTTTCGTATCGTTTTTCCATATTTAGGTAACCCCTAGAAAATATATCACATAGAGAATGATTCGGTGTTAAAATCAAAAGGATCGAGTACAGCCAGAGTCAGTTATCGTTTATTTATACCTTTATTTGCTCTCTATAAAGGATATTTCTCAAATAAAGGTAGAGTTTTTTGTCTTTCCATTGTTTTATAAATAGTTTTTTCTCCAAAATAAAAATGCCGCAGTCAAGGATAAAAAAAAGGCTACACCTAAAATAATATAGAAACCATAAGGGTTTGATTCTGTAATAGGAAGTAGTAAGTTCATACCAAAAAAACTTGCGACCATTGTAGGTAAGGAAAGGATAATGGTTATGGAAGCTAGCAATTTCATAACGTTGTTTACATTATTATTAATAACAGAGGCAAATACATCTATCATACCATTTAAGATGTTTGAATAAGTTTCAGCCATTTCAATGGCTTGTCGATATTCAATAATTACATCTTCTAATAGTTCTTGATCGTCCTCATACATTTTTAAATATTCATTTTTAAGCAATTTCTGCATAATAATATTGTTTGATTTTAGTGAGGTTGTAAAATAGACCAGACTCTTTTCTAATGAAAGCAAATAAAACAGTTCTTCGTTTTTCATTGATTTATAAAGAGAAGTTTCAATTTCACCTGTTTTCCGATTAATGGCTTTTAAGTATCTTAAATAATATGCAGAAATTGCATATAATAATTGAAAAGCAAACCGCGTTTTTTTAAATGTATAAAATCCTTTAATTCGATTGTATATAAACCGTTCAAATATTGGATTTTCCTCTAAACAAATGGTGACAAAATGATCTTTTGTAATAATAATACCAAGAGGGATTGTAGAATAAGTGGCCTGTCCTTCTACATCATGACTGTATGTTGGGATGTCTACAATAATTAAAAGATTGTCGTCTTCACGTTCAATTCTAGATCGTTCTTCATCATCCAATGGATCTTTAATAAAGTCCGGTTCCAAATTTAATTGTTCAACCATCTGGTTGATCTCATCATGATTTGGATTGGTCATATGGATCCAGCTTCCAGGTTTAACCTCTGAACATTCACGAAGTTTTCCGGTATAATCAGAAGAAAAAATATGCAACATAAGATTTCCTCCTTTTTAAAACTATAAAATATTGGTTTGAGTATCTCCTTTGTATACCATATATTGCTTATTTGACATTCTTTTTTGGGTTTGAATAGTAATTTTAGCAGAACAATTTGTACACATATAAGTAGAAATCGGATGATTTTTTAATTTCTTTGCTTCAATGCTGTTATCGTCAAGGATGTCAATTTGTTCACATAGGATACATCTGGCTTTCATTTTGTTAATTCCTTTCCACAAATATTACAAATTTACCTTTCTAGTATAGCATGAATGACAGAAATGGGACAAAAACTTTCTTTAATATTAATTATTGGATATCTGGAGTTAAAGCATACATTGCAGTTATTGGAAAATCATATTTTATAGTTGCAATTAAAAAATAAAGTAGATATATTAAATATGTAACTATTATGTACTGGAGGGTTCGTGGTGAAAAGCTTTGATATGCTGAAGAAAGATGCCATGCAATTAATTCAAGAAGATTCTGAAAAAATTTCACAATTAATTAATGTACAGATCGGACATCTTACTATGCCACAATGTCCCTTGTATGAAGAAGTATTAGATACGCAAATGTTCGGTTTGTCAAGACAAATTGATTTTGCGATACGATTAGGTGTGTTAGAGGAAGAAGAAGGAAAACAGATTATGTCTTCTCTTGAGCATAAATTATCTGTTTTATATGACCAGTTTACAAAGTAAAAACTCTAGGTATTTTCACTTGAGTTTTTATTTTTTTAAGTGTTTTTTATTTGGGGGCTTGCATAATGATTCGAAAGTTATATAGAAATTATAATATACCATTATTACTTATTATTTTAACAATTTCTTTTTTTGGTTTAATTTTTGTCTATTCTGCAAGTTCTGAAGCATCCATTATTTTCCGAGCAGATTTAGAGTCAGATTATTTTTTAAAAAGGCAATTCATGATTATGCTTGCAGGAATTGCATTTATGTTATTACTTTCCCTTTTTCCGTATCAGTTATTGAAAAAAGGACAGTTTGTTTTACTAATATTGTTTATTGTTTTTATAATGTTATTTGCAACTTTATTGTTTGCTGATGAGCAAAATGGTGCAACAAGTTGGTTGTTTGGGTTGCAGCCAAGTGAATTTGTAAAATTGGCAATTATTATTTATATGGCGGCTGTGATTACAAATAAACAATCTAAGATTAATAATTTAGTTGAATCTTTTGCAGCACCTGCATTGGTTTGTATATTTGTATTTTTATTGATTTATTTTCAGAATGATCTAGGTACAGCTGCCTTAATTGCTTTAATTGCGATGGCATTGACGATTTGTTCAGGTACAAAAATTATAAAATTGCTTTTGATCCTATTGGGAATTGGTGTAGGTTCATCTTTTATACTCTTTCATACAATTTCTGATGTGCAGCGAAATCGAATTGTCTCGTTTACAGAAAATCCTTTTGATGATCCATTAGGGAGTGGCTTGCAGCTAAGCAGTTCTTTCATGGCTTTAGGAAATGGAGGGGTTGAAGGATTAGGACTTGGCGCGAGTATTCAAAAAACAAATGGTTATTTGCCAGAGGCTTATACAGATTTTATTTTAGCTGTTATTGCTGAGGAAACGGGAGTTTTCGGTGTAACATTGGTTTTTCTTTTATTGTTATCTATTATTTCGATCGGGTTTTATACAGCATGGCGGTGTAAAGATGCTTTTGGAAGCTTATTGGCTGTAGGAATTAGTTGTATGATTGGTTTTCAAGCTCTAGTTAATTTAGGCGGTTTATCACAACGAATTCCTTTAACAGGAGTTCCTTTACCTTTTATTAGCTATGGTGGATCTTCTTTACTTGTATGCTTAATCGGTGCGGGAATCTTGCTAAATATTTCCTTACAAAATCGAATGGCTTTAGATAAAAAAAGAAATGGTTGATTGTAGGCTGCAAATCAAATGATATGGGATGAAAGAAATTTTTGCTTTTTTTCTTAATCAATGATAAAAAGGGTAAAAAGAAATATTTTGCTGTAAAATTGTATTAAAGTGAGTTTGCCGTAAATATTATTTCGAAATTAACTAAAAATAGATTTACTTTATTAAAAAATAAATAAAAGGATTTTGTTCCTTCAAAGTTTTGTTTGAATTGCTGGTTTATTTTTGTGGATAGATTTCGTTTCCAAAATAAAAGATATCTGCCTGCATTTATGCTTACAGCTTTTTGGAAATAAATAGCAGAATCAAACGGTTCGCTATTTTTTATATAAATTTTGATTATAAATAAAACATTAAGGGGGATAAGAATGAAAAAATTAAAACCAATTAAAAAGGTTCTTGTTGCCAACCGTGGTGAAATTGCGATTCGTATTTTTCGTGCATGCACAGAGTTAGATATCCGTACAGTTGGAATTTATTCAAAAGAAGATTCAAGTTCATTGCACAGATTTAAAGCTGATGAGGCGTATATGGTTGGTGAGGGAAAAAAGCCGATTGATGCTTATTTGGATATTGAAGATATTATTCGAATTGCGAAAAAACATCATGTAGATGCCATTCATCCGGGATATGGCTTTTTATCTGAGAACATTGATTTTGCTACTCGACTGGAAGAAGAAGGTATCATTCTTGTTGGCCCGAAATTAAAGCATTTGGATGTATTTGGGGATAAAGTAAAGGCCAAAGAACAGGCCATTTTAGCTGGAATTCCAGTTATTCCGGGAACCGATGGTCCAGTGTCTTCTTTAGAAGAAGCGATGGATTTTGGAGATACATATGGATTTCCTGTGATGTTAAAGGCAGCTTTAGGCGGCGGTGGTCGTGGTATGCGTGCAGTTTTTACAAGAGAAGAACTACCAGAAGCGTTTGAACGTGCAAAATCTGAGGCACGTGCAGCCTTTGGAAGTGATGAAGTATATGTTGAAAAACTGATTCAGAATCCTAAGCATATAGAAGTACAAATTTTAGGGGATGAACATGGTAATATTGTTCATCTATGGGATCGAGATTGTTCAATTCAACGACGTCATCAAAAGGTAGTGGAAATTGCACCAAGTATTTCATTGGAGGAAGATCTTCGTGCCCGCATTTGCGATGCAGCAGTAAAGGTTTGTGAGAGTATTGGTTATGTGAATGCCGGTACAGTTGAGTTTTTGGTGTCTGGAGATGATTTCTATTTTATTGAAGTCAATCCTCGGATTCAGGTTGAGCATACGATTACCGAAATGGTTACTGGGATTGATATTGTTCAAAGCCAATTGTATATTGCTATGGGGTATCGTTTGTTTGATCAAACAGTTGGGATTCCTTTGCAGGAGGATATTCGCACAAATGGCTATGCTATTCAGGCACGCGTAACAACTGAGGATCCATTAAATAATTTTATGCCAGATGCGGGAATTATTAGTGCATATCGTTCTTCTGGTGGTTTTGGTGTTCGCCTAGATGCAGCAAGCGGTTATGCTGGTGCAGTTGTGACCCCATATTATGATTCCTTATTGGTGAAGGTGTGTACATGGGGAATGACTTTTGAGGTTGCAGCGAAAAAAATGTATCGGAATCTATCAGAGTTTCGGATTCGTGGTTTAAAAACAAATATTCCTTTTTTAATGAAGGTTTGTGAGCATAAAAAGTTTTTATCCGGAGCATATGATACAACTTTTATTGATTCGCATCCAGAATTATTCTCATTCCCAACACCAAAGGATCGCGGTACAAAAATGCTTAATTATATTGCCAATGTTACAGTAAATGGCTTTCCAGGGATTGAAAAGAAAAATAAACCGATTTTTGATAAGATTCATATTCCAACTTTGGAAAATCCAGATGCAACGGTTTCAGGCTTAAAACAAATTTTAGATGCAGAAGGTGCAGAAGGAGTTGTTAAATTTCTGAAAAATCAAAAGCGAGTTATGCTTACAGATACAACCTTCCGTGATGCACATCAGTCCTTGCTTGCAACACGTATTCGAACTTATGATCTGTTGCATATTGCCAAGCAGACCTCGCAAATGATACCGAATTTATTTTCAATGGAAATGTGGGGTGGTGCAACTTTTGACGTTGCATATCGCTTTTTAAATGAAGATCCATGGGAAAGATTGCGGGCATTAAGAAACTTAATTCCGAATCATTTATTTCAAATGCTGCTGCGAGGCTCGAACGCAGTGGGTTATACCAATTATCCAGATAATGTTGTGAAAGAGTTTGTTCGTCAATCAGCCAAAAACGGAATTGATGTGTTTCGGATTTTTGATAGCCTGAACTATATTGAAAATATGCGTGTTGCCATTGATTCAGTTCGAGAAAACGAAAAAATTGCTGAAGCGGCTGTATGTTATACTGGTGATATCGGTAATCCAACTCGCACCAAATATAATTTACAATATTATGTAAATATGGCAAAGGAATTGGAAAAAGCTGGAGCACATATTTTGGCGATTAAGGATATGGCAGGCTTATTAAAACCACAGGCTGCCTACACTCTTGTATCTGCGTTAAAGGATGCGGTTGATCTACCAATTCATCTGCATACACATGATACGAGTGGAAATGGAATTTACATGTATACGAAGGCTATTGAGGCTGGTGTTGATGTGGTCGACGTTGCATTGACTTCTATGGCTGGACAAACCTCACAGCCTTCTGCCAATACATTATTATATGCGCTTGAAGGACATGAAAAATGCCCAGATATGGATATTGCAAATGTAGAAAAGCTTTCGTATTATTGGGAAGATGTCCGTAAATATTATGCACCGTTTGAAAGTGGAATGAATGCACCACATACAGAAGTTTATGTCCATGAAATGCCAGGTGGACAGTACAGCAATCTACAACAGCAGGCAAAAGGTGTCGGTTTAGGAGAACGTTGGGAAGAAGTTAAAGATATGTATGCTCGTGTCAATTTGATGTTTGGAGATATTGTTAAAGTAACACCGTCTTCTAAAGTTGTTGGGGACATGGCATTATTTATGGTTCAAAACCATTTGGACGAGCAGTCTGTTATTGAAAAAGGAATGTCGCTTGATTTTCCTGCAAGTGTTATTGATATGTTCCAAGGTAATTTGGGGCAGCCAACAGGTGGTTGGCCAGAAGACTTAAAACAAGTAATTTTAAAGGATAAGGAAGAAATTCAGGTTCGCCCAGGTTTGCTACTTGAACCAGTTGATTTTGAACAGGTAAAGACCGAGCTGGCAGAAAAAACCAAGAAAAGTTCTTTATCAGAAAATGATGTTATTGCTTATACATTGTATCCAAAGGTGTTTCTGGATTATATGAAAAAGCAGGATATGTTTGGTGATTTATCGAAACTTGATACTCCGACCTTCTTTTATGGTATGAATCTGCATGAAGAATTGGAAATTGAGATTGAAGAAGGAAAAACTTTAATTGTAAAACTTTTAACCATTACAGATGCAGATGAAAAGGGTTATCGCAGTATTTATTTTGAAATGAATGGTCAGCAGCGTGTAGTGCTTGTAAAAGATGAAAGCATTAAAGTTGTTGATATAAGCCGTATGAGGGCAGATAGCACAAATCCGGAACATATCGGAGCAACTATGCCAGGAACGGTTTTGAAGGTCCTGTCCAATGTTGGTGATGTAGTGAAACGTGGTGAACATATTATGGTTACAGAAGCTATGAAAATGGAGACAACTGTACAGGCACCATTTCACTGTAAGATTAAGGCGGTTCATGTTAAGGCTGGTGAACAAATTACACCAGGAGATTTATTGGTTGAAATTGAAAAAGTATAAATAAACAAAAAAGGTGATCTACCAATAAAGATGAACGCCTATAAGGAAGTATTTACAAGAAAACGAACAGACAGAGTTGCAACGAAAACAGTGTGTATCACAAGGAAGCCGATGCACACTGTTTTTTTCGTTCTGTTATGCAGTAAAACGCTGTTTTTGACCCTTACTGGGAGTTTGTTGTCGCATATGAAAAGCCATATAAAATCAAGGAATTTGTAATATGACCCAGAATAAATGGAGGGCAAAAGTGGTATTCCGTTATCGCTATAAGGATAAGAAATGCCATCAAGGGCGCAAAGTGCGCAGTTTATCCTTGATGGCATTTTGTCTGTGTTATTTTCTCGATAAGTGGGAATCGTCTTTTTTCATATTGTTCTGTAGCCATTTCATTACAATTATCAAAACCATCCGACTGAGTATATCCGGCACAATGCAACGCAACGATGTCCCACTTTTTTCAATTATTGAAAGCTAAATCTAATTTCAAGAAATTTTCTTGATGCCCAGTGTTCTAAAACTTATTATGAATTGTTTGAATGATTTCAAGAAATTCATCATCTGTTATATTTTCACAATCATTAGGGTAATCTTCTTTGATGTATTCCCGACATTCATCTAAAATTTCATGATTTGATAAAAAGACAGCTTTGATATTATCGATTATCATTTCTTCCAACTCATCAGAACAACATCCATCTAAATTATTTTTCTATTCCATAAAAATAGTTCCTCCATGCCCAAAATTTTGATTTATTGCTTGCGTTTATATTCCTATTTTAATAAATAGCTATGTGACCTTTTCCATTTGTTTTTTTTTCGCTGTATAAAGCAAATATGTTATGCTACCACCAATTTGTCCTGTTACCATCATACAGGTAACAGAAGAATAGGCATTGATTGAAGAAAAAATGAAATAGATACCCATACAATAAATTTCTCTGCTATATCCGTAAAATGCTACATTATTCTGCTTGATATGTAAGAAATCAAAGGGGATATGGGTTATGGGAACGACCATCGGTTTTCTATGTTTGCTACGAAACTTATACTCTGATAACAGCGGAAAAAAGAAAAACGGCATAGCTTTTGACTGACTATGCCGTCTTTCGATTATACAATTACTTTCTTGGGAGTATGCGACCTCTTTTTGGATTTAAGAAATTGTTGTTATGTTTTTTATGTGTTTTCCGATGAAAAAATAACTATATGAAAGAATGAGGGAAGGAAGTCTATAAAACATAGGTTTCCAAAAAAATTCATATGGCAATGGATTTGTAATATCTTCAATAAAATACAATGGTAGGAAAATCATCATCAAAAATAAAAATACGGTCTGCCATAATCCGACTATAAATATTTTTTATTTTTCATGTGATATGATGTAGCGAGATAACCAATAAAAAGGATAGCGGCAAGTATTGAAGTAATGAATGTAAAAAGATTTACAGTGTATAGATGAAAATTTTTTTCGAAGGCTATGTTATCTATAAACTGCACACGACCAATCCATGCGATATATGCACAAGATTGAATCAGCAAAATTCCACCCCATAACTTCACAACAAAATCAACTGAAGGATGTTCTTTGTAATCAATATTTCGATTGAGGTAAAAATAAACAAGTGGCAGTATAATTACACAAAATAAATCAATGTTAGTAAAAAAATTAAATATTTCTGTTCCATTGTTTGATGTGTTGTTTGCAATTCTATGTAATTCATATACATCCACAGCAAAATTTATGATGTAACGAATGAGAAAGAATATAGATACAAATAAGAACGAAAAAGATAACTTCATATTTTTATTCATTGTCAAGCACTCCATTTCGTAATCAAAATAACGAAAAGAGCCTTATATAAGATTTCTTTTCGTTCCTTTTAGATAAATTCTTTAGAAAGTAGCCCATGCAGTTATATTGCCAATATATATTATTCCATTTTTTGTCGTATAGGATCCGTTATGTTTGACAAACAACGTTCTTCCTGAATCCCACTTTTCAGTCTCAACCCATACAAATGGTTCATAATTATCTCCTAATGTTGTTGCTCTGGCAGTTGAACTTACATAGTCAACAATTTTCCATCCAGCTCCTGATTTTCCTTCCCTATACGTACAAGTCATGTTAATTGGTTTGGAAGATACAGCGTTCTTTGTCATTGTTTTTGTTGTCATTGCAGTATATGAAGATAGACTACGATTTTGAATCAAGTGGAAAGGAGATAAATTTGCATGTTGTTTTGCAAATTCATAGGCTAGATTGATTTTCTCATTTTCTATAGCTATTGTTAATATTTCAGTTTTTATTTCATCTAAATCAATATTTTCTGTACCATCTCCTAAATATTTAATATGAATATTGTATTTTTCTGTAATACTAGAAATAAATTGATTCATATTATCTACTACATCTAATTTTTGGACTTCATGAATATGGTTGGCAGAAAAAGTGGCTGGAGCAATCATAATGGTAAATACAAAACTTACAATAAAAAATAATTCTTTTATAATAATACTTTTTACTTATTTTTTTGATTATTTAAATATCATTTGAATTAATTAAATCATATAATCGTATTTAATTCAATTGTTTTTTATAGAAAAATAGATTTTTTAAAAAATCAATATATGATAAAGGAAGCAGATTGTAATATTCTTTTGTATCAATTGATTTTGTTGCGCAGGTGTGAGCCGTTTCATATGATAGGTGAGGCATTCCTTCCATATTAAATTCTTTTCGTATTTATAACTATGTTTGATGTTATTAGACAGCTTTTGAAAAAATATGAAAGCCATATGAGTAAAGAGACTCATTTGTATGTTATTTTGTTTTGTATGCCTGTTTTGTAAGGGGATTATGTGTGCTGTAATGGTGTTATATCACCAATCATTTTTTGCTTGGTTTTATACGTAAAAATCTTAAAAAATAAAAAGGATTTTTGAAAAAGTAAATGAAAAATCATATAATAAGATAAATCCTAATCAAACAGGCAAAACGAGATACATATCAATTTATATCTTGTCTGTAATGAAAGTAAGGGGATAGATTTTTATGAGAATACTGATAAAAACGGTTATTATTTTGTCTATATTAACAGGTGTGGTTTTTCTTTCTTACCCATATGTAATGGATAAAATTCCGTCACAAGTTGAGGAAAGAATTCAAAGTCTATTACCTGAAAGCCTGAAAAAAACGGTTTCTTATGAATCAGAATCAGAACTGTTAACGACGCAGAATGGAAAAATTTCTTTAAAAGGAACAGAATGGATAGGACGTTCAAAAGACGAGGTGCTTTCCTTGCTTGGCAATCCAAAGGCTATGAATTTAAGTCGATATGGATATACATGGTATAGTTACAGCACACAGGATCAAATTTTAGAAATTGGTATAGACAATGAAGAAGTTGTGACCATTTTTATTGCTGGAGATACATTTGGTGTTGAGCCATTTCAGTTTTTACAAGATCGAAATCAATTAAGTAAGGACTTTACAATGGAAAGAATTGTCAAATTTAAAAAAGGAATTCAATCTTTTGAATTTGTTTTAACTGAGGAAGATTATATGGTAAAACCGATTATTTTGTTGGGGAACCAGTTGGCTCAATTATATTTTGATCAGGAGACAGATGAGCTTGTCGGAGTACGTTATGGTACAAAAGATGTATTTATTATGCAAAAGCCGTATCAAATGCGTTATACAGGTGAGCTATTGACTGCACCAGAACTCAGCACAGTACAAATGAATCAAGTGAACCAGACAAGAGAAAAGCAGATTTATATTTATACAAACTTTATTCGAAAGTTAAATGGATGTTCTACTTTAAAATTGAAGTCAGATTTAAGTCAGATTTCATTTTTGCATAGTCAGGATATGGAACAAAATCAATTTTTTTCCCATGAGTCACCCAATACGGGTACGTTAAAAGATCGGTTGGAGCAAGGAAATTATCCCTTTCAAGCGGCCGGTGAAAATATTGCAGCAAATTATACAGATGGATTGGATGTGACTGTAGGTTGGTTGAATAGTCCAGGTCATCGCGTAAATTTATTGTCTAAAGAATTTAATGAAATCGGTATTGGAGTCAGTGGTTCTTACTATACACAAAATTTTTCTAAAAATACTTGAATAGGCGTCACCTTTTTCAGGCGAATATCTATACTGGTAAAAGAGAGATTGTTTTGAAAGGGTGAGTAACATGGGAAAAACTTTACATCCTTCTATTGTTGAATTTAAAGCTTTCGTGAAAAAATATCCGAAAATGATGCAGGAGGTTCGCTCTGGAAATAAGACACTTCAGGAATTTTATGAAGAATGGTCGATTATCGGTGAAAAAGATGCATATTGGAAGGCATATGAAAATACGAATGAGGCGGCTGATTCAGAAACAATTGAAGGGGAGGTTGTATCTGGAGCAAATGAGGGAAGGAAAAAGAATTTGCTTTCTTTTTCGGATGTGAAGGCACCAATGGAATGGCTTGGGACGGCCTTTGGATATTTAAAAGAAGTAGATATGAATCAGTTGCAAAATCAGATAACGAATGTTGGTACAACGATTGCATCGATTCAATCGGTCATTGATCAGTTTCGCAAGCCTGCAGGCAGTGCACGTAAAGAGACTGGAACTCCCAAAAAACAAGCACCCCCAACTTTTAAACAAGAGGATTAAGAACAAATGCGGCAAGATGTATGGGAAGTTGTATTGTCAAATTCAGACTATCATCGGTTTATTCAGGAAAATCCGCAATGGTACCGCCGTTTAACAAGAAATCCTTCTGATTTGGATACATTAGAGATATCTGTTAAGCAATATTTTAAAAAGTCCATTCCAGATCGGGTTGGTAAATTGCAACAAAATGTGCAACTGGCATCCATGATGATTGATTTGTTTCAAATGATGCAGACGACTAATGAGGGGTAAGGAAAATATCGAAAATCATTTTTGTTTTTACATGTTAGTCAAGTTAAGACTGGCAAGCAAAATATTTTGTTATAATATCATCATCTAATGTTGCTGTACTTGAAATGGGAACAGCTAAGCTGCATCGAATTCAAAACAGATACCAAAAAGCACCATGTCATTTTGTTTTTATTTGTTGACCTGTGCTTTTTGGTAATTTTAGAATGCTTAATTTTTTTATTTATTGGATAAAAATACATATGATCGTTATAAAAGTATAACTGAATGTATTTATCAAAAAATGAATAAATATTCCATAAAATTTTATGTTTAAAACAAATCACTTCAATTCGACTGTATGAATGGCAAAGTATAAGTAGTTTTTACCCCATCGTCAATAAATAGTAAATCAAATCAAGTTTCTGATCACCATGGGGGTAAAAATTGGTAAGCAATATGCTGTAGATTCCTTTGACTTGTCTGTCTATGAGAATATTTTTACACAATCGTTCTCATCTCATGAGAAATATGGGGATTGGAATAAATGTATAAGTGTAACCAGTGCATGCAATCTTAAAAATAAAGTAGTTGGCTGTATAAATCAATTGTTGTTTGTGTGAAAGCAAATCAAATCAGTAGTGCAAAAAGATGTCGTTCAAAATATCATCTGCGCTGCTCAGTGACGTTGTATATTGTCTTTACAGCAAAGCTTTCCATGATCTTTTGTGATAGGCATTGCGAAAAAGTGCCATAAATGATAACCCCCAAACTGGAATACTTTCATGTAAGATATTTCATTTCATACAGACGGATAGGGATATTCAACTAAGATAATGAAAGAAAGATCTAAGAGAATCAGTGAAAATCTGAACTCAATTGAAGGGGCAATAGATCACGAGTTAATTTTTTGCTGTGCATCAGGGTAGGATAAATGTTTTCATATTGTTTCTTTTTAGATAATTTCAATAAAGGCATCTTCGAAAAGTGCGTAATACTAAGCTTTTCTTTTATTGGCTCCTTTGGCATTATATTTCTGGAAAGAGTGCTCTAGTGATATGTAAAATACCGACTTTCAATATATTCCTTTAAGGTATAATTGTTAAAAATAGGTTGTGTAGAGTGGTTAGACTTTTTAGTTATTATTTATACACTGAACATTTCTATATCATTTTCTCAAATGATTTTATGTTTTAGTTTGATGGGTGGTTATTCAGATGGTGACGTATTTGGTTTTATAATTTTGATAAACAATGGTTGCAGTGGTTTAGAGATCGCATACTAAAAAACAATGATGCTTTGGTTTCTTATACTTTGATTCCAATTTTTTGTTGTTGTTGAATTCACCCAAAACTGTATGAATTACAAAAAATGAGTCAGTGAGAACATTTTTTGTGGATGAAAAAAATAAAACGTATTAAAATAAAAGGGACATGTTTTCAAATGAACAATTTTGGAAAATGAAAGGATTATATTTATGATAGAAACGAAGGTATGTTTTGTTCGTCATGGACAAACAGATTGGAATTTAAATGGTTTCATCCAAGGAAGGGAAAATAATCCGTTAAATAAAATCGGTATTCAGCAAGCAAGAGATACAGCCAGATTTTTACAAAGTGAAAGATGGGATATTGTGATCAGTAGCCCGTTGATTCGTGCTTATGATACAGCAAAGGAAATTGCCAAGGCGGTTGGTCTTTCATCCATTTTATTGGATAGTCGTTTTATTGAAAGAGATTTTGGTGAAATTTCAGGGTGTGAGGCAATGGTTTATTTAGAGGCACCAGAAAGTCAGCAGTGGGTAGGATTTGAAACGGATCAAGAAATTCAGTTTCGTGTATGGGAAGGAATGCAACAAGTGTTACATGATCATACTGGTAAACGAGTGATCGTAGTGGCACATTCTCATGCTATTAAAGCTTTTTTAACACAAATTGCGCCAAAGCAAGTTCAAATGCGGTCAAAGTTTCAAAATGCATGTTCAAGCTTTGTATTACATACAGGTGAAAAATGGATATTAGAACGTTTTAATGTGTCGGATCATATTACTGTATTATAAGTGAAAGTGAGTTGGAGATTTTTGGACAAGTTTGCTTCTAAACGAGAGCAGATGGAAAACCAGTTGGAGCATATGATGACAAGTTTAAGGCAGTCAAAAGCTCTTTTAGATTATTGTATGGCAAAGAAAACCTTGAGCTGCAACGAAAAATCTCAACAAAAAATTCGAGATTTTCAAAAGGCAAAGGATGATTTTTCTAAGGTGCAATCTTATGGGAAGTGGGCACCTGATTATGAGAAAAGACGAGTGGCACTTGTTGAAGCAAAGCAAGTTATGGATTGTGATGCATTGGTTCGACGGTTTAAAGAACAAGAAAAAAATGTTGGCATATTGTTGGATCAGTTGTCTGTTCAAATTTTTCAATCGGTTATTCCAGAAATCCCCATTGAAATGCAAGCAAGCTCTTTTTTGTCATTATCAAGTTTACGACATTGTAACTGTAGCAAAGCAGACCATTGCAGATGCCAAAGATAATTCACTTGTCATTTTTGCAAAGAACGTGATACACTGAGAAAAATTACCCAAAAAGGAGAATGGATATGGAGTTTGAAAAAAGACAGGGAATCATTGTATATATATATTCCTTAAAACATATTCGGCAATTGCGTAAATTTGGAAATATCCATTATATCTCCAAGCGGATGAAATATGTCATTTTATATGCTGCACAAGAAAATGTGGACTCATTATTGCTCCAAATCAATCGGCTAAATTTTGTGAAACGTGTTGAACCAAGTTACAAGCCCTTCTTAAATGTTCGTTATGAAAAAGGAAAATCCACATATGAAAAAGAAATCGAAGTTGAGAAGCATTATGGTGTGTGATGCTTGAAATAAAAGAAAGGTGCTGTTTAAGTTTTATCAGCACCTTTTTATTTTTATCAGGGTAAAATACATGAAGGAAATCATTATTGTAATGGAGGAATCAAATGATTTAAGCGTAAAAGAGCAATTAAATAATTATAGAAAAGATCGCTTGTTTCAAAAAAACTGGAATGTTTGACATCAATCGGGATTATTGTTTTTCCAAGTTTTTCCACTTCAAAAGTAATTAAATCCTTTCGTTTGGATTGCCCATCTTTTAATGTAATGCCTTCACGACAAATATAAATGGGCTGAAAATCTCCTGGTTGTGTAGGGGTTAATGCAATAGCGTAGGATAGGTATTGCCTATTGTTATGATGACTTGTAAAAGCGAAAATATGTACAATGCGATCCTGATTTCTGTTTAATATTTCAATCCATTCATAAAGATCTGTAAACCCTGATCCAAGTTCAATAAACTTTTGAATCATATGGAAAACCTCCTGTTTTTTCGGTAAAATAAAAGATAAATATATCAAATCTTAATTTAGCATGGAATGAATGGAAAGAAAAGAAGGCTATTTATAGAAATATCATGAAGAATAGGGGAGAACATATGAAAAAAATTGTTATTATTTTATTTTTTTTATCCGTAGTGGCGACAGGAGGAATTTTATATTTTCAATGGAATGAAAAAAGTGTTTCTGCCGTTGGGGAGTATACTTCATCTACAAAGCTCACTTATCAAGGAAATGATTTATATGTTGAACAGCAATTTTCTAACATTAAAGAAGAAAAAATTGTTTTGGAAATACCTCAAAACGTAACAAATATATCTGGAACATATAAGAGTGGAAAAGAAATGAGTTTTGTCAATGCTACGCAACTTCTGACAATCCAACCAGAAGAGTCAGATTTTACATTGAGCTATACATATCCACATTATCAATCTGGTACGCATCATTTATTGGCTTCCCCGTTCTTTTCAATTAATAAAAATGTGGATGGAAAAATGTCATTAAGTATTTATGATCATACACAAAACTTTTCGTGGGTATTTGATGGGAAGCTTTTAGGTACGACTTCTAGAGATCAGTTTGGTTTAACTGTTTTTTGGAATGGAAATCCGAATAATGATCTATATTTTACAACATCAACGCTTACCAGAGCGTATCAAAAAGAAAATGTGGATGTTTTAGTCAGTGAAGGTATAAAAAACTATCGCTTTTCAACGATGATTCAAAAACTTGAGGAGTTTGATCTATTAACTGAACCAACCGTTATTATTATAGAAGATGGATTGAAAAAACCACAGTATGGGGATCAGACACTTGTTATATCAAATGAGGTTAATTCGGCAAAAATGGAGGCCTCGATTGTAAAAAATTTATTGCAGAAGCGATATAAATTTGCCTCAAAGACAAAAGCTGAAATTTTGGATTTACTTACAGCTTTTATTATCGGTACAGAACCAAGTAATCAAAAATTGGCCATGATGTATAATTATTTAAATCAGAATTTAATGATCGAGGATATCAAGCAATGGGGACGTTCAGTGCTTGCCGATCCCAATCAAGCAATTACCCCAAATTTATTGGATAAAATGTATCGACAATTGCAGGGCAAGAATACACAATATTTTACGATGAATTTAACAAAAAGTTCATATGTTCCTTTCTTTGAAAGCTTGGATTTACATTTAACTTATCGAAAAGAGGAGCTTCCGTTTACAGGAATTATTTATAATCAGCGCGTATATTATCCAATGGATTTGTTTACATCATTAGGATTTACAGTCAAAGAAGAGAATTCGAAATTCGTAACATTGACATTTGATAATAATGTTTGGGAGCTTCGTACTGACCGGAATGTATTTCAATACAATAACGATTATTTAGAAATTTCAAGATCTCCGATTGCTCGAATTGCTGGTGACTTTTATATTGAGGCATATTGGTTGAGCGAGTTATTCCCGATTCGGATTGTTGAAGTAGGGAATCAAGGGGAAATTATATTTAACTCATAAAAAAAAAGAAAACCTGCTTTCGCAGGTCCCTTCTATATTTAGTCTACACTAAACAGAAGGTAAAGGGAGAGGAGAAACCGGAGGAAGAACTTATGGGGAAAAGTAAGTCTTCTTCCGCGGTTGGCGCAACACCATATTTGATGTCGCTAGTTACATTATGTCCATATTCCAAAGATCTATACACGTGATGAAAAATTTTTTAGGGTTAGGAGCCGTTTTTTTTGAGAGTGATTTCGGGTGAGAAAAAGGGGATTGGATTAAAAGCAGTTCCTGGAAAAAATACACGTCCAACAACGGATAAGGTGAAAGAATCCATTTTTAATATGCTAGGACAATATTTTGAAAGCGGGATCGTTCTGGATTTATTTGCAGGCAGTGGTGGCCTTGGAATTGAGGCACTTAGTCGGGGAATGCAAAGAGGTATCTTTATTGATCGTGATGCTCAGGCAATAGCGGCGATTCAGGAAAATCTGAAACGAACGGATTTAATACCATATGCCGAAGTATACCGACGAGATTATATGCAGGCGCTGCGCACATTAAAAAGGCGAGAAATTCGTTTTGATTTGGTATTGTTGGATCCACCGTATAAAGATGGAGTCATTGAAAAAATTATGCATATTTTGATGCATTATAATTTAATCCAGTTTGGAGGCAGAGTTGTTGCCGAGCACCATAAGAATATGTCTTTACCAAAAAAAATTGGTTATTTTCAACAAGTGAAAATGGAAAATTATGGGATTTGCAGTGTTCAAATTTATGAAAGAATAATGGGGAATGAAGAATGAAAAAAATTGCAATTTGTCCCGGGTCATTTGATCCGATTACAAACGGTCATTTGGATATTATTGAAAGAGGGTCAAAACTATTTGATGAAATTCGTGTTGTTTTATTAAATAATCAGCAAAAACAGCCGTTTTTTACCATTCAGGAGCGGTTGCAGTTGATTCAGGAAGTAACCAAGCATATTAAAAATATTCAGGTGGATGTTCATTCCGGATTACTTGTGGAATATGCAGAAAAGGTTCAGGCATGTGCGGTGATTCGTGGTCTTCGGGCAGTTTCGGATTTTGAATATGAGATGCAGATTACAGCTGTAAATAAAAAATTAAAAGATGAGCTAGAAACCGTATTCATTATGGCCAATACAGCTTATTCATTTATCAGCTCTTCTATTGTGAAAGAAGTTGCAAGTTATGGTGGTGATTTATCCGGTTTGATACCGAATGTAGTTCAAACTGCATTCGAGAAAAAGTTCAAATGATTTAAAAAATACGTATTTTTTCATTTTTTAATATTTTTGTGTTGGTAAGGACTTGCCAGCACTTTTTTGTGTAATTTGAAGCAGAATAAAAGGTTTTGTCAAAAAATATCTGGTTTGAGTTGATTTTTTTGGAGCTTCTATATTGATGAGATGCTTACAAGAAAAAGACCTAAGCCAGACTCATAGCTTTTTTAGAGAATATGTAGCTTGCTTAAAAAAAGTAATTCAAATGCTGAAAAGTCCTATTTGATTTTATTCCATTTCCTATAATAATTCTTTGCATTTTTGTCTAAAGGTTGTTTTATGATTGATAAGAAAAACTAAAATTTGTTGTTTAATTTCTGATAAAAATAAAATAATAGTAAGCTGATCGTAAAAATCAAAAAGCATAGACTGAGCCAAAATGGATAAATATAAGTAAACTCAGTGCCAGAGTTAGTGTAAGAGATTGCTGCTGGGATTTCTTGATTTCCTGTTATGTAGGGAAGCCAGAAAGGGCGAAAAAAAAATGTAACCAGTAAAGCGGAAATCAATGTTTGTAAGATTCTTCCAATCAAAAATGGTTGGTATCGGAGTTTTTCTGTTGCAAGAACACTAGAAACCTGTGCATGCACGGAAAAACCGTTAAATGCAAGCAAAGAAGCCGCAAGAAGTAGTTGGTTAAAAAGCACATTTGGATGAATTTCACTTAAATGTTTGAGACCAATGGTTACTTCCAGTAAGGCAGTAATCGTAACTTCGATATAATTTTCTTGAAATAATGGGAAAACATGATTGATGAAATCGGCGATAAAAGGTGTAACATAGGAAGCTTTCAGCAATGCGTTGACAACAGCAAATACCATGATCAATCCGCCAATCATTAACAAGGTATGAACAGCTTTTTGAACGGCATCTGCAAAATAATAGCCGAAAGATTCATTTTTTTGTGAAGCAAAAAGAAAGTTTTGCCATTCATTTTGTAGAGATTGGCGGAAAGTGTATGTTTGAATGGGCTGTTTTTTTCCGATCCCAAATAATATACCGACAAGAATATTGGATACGATATGAATCAGTAGTAAAACAATGCCCATTTTCATATTGCCAAACATTCCGATGGCAACAGCCCCAAGAATAAATATCGGATTGGAAAAATTGGAAAAGGCAGCAATACGCTCGGCTTCATCTTTTGTAAGTACGCCTTCTTTATAAAGCTGAGCTGCCATACGTGCGCCGTTTGGGAATCCAGATACAACAGATAAAGTGAAAATAATTCCGCCTACCCCGCTGACCTTGAATAAAGGTCTGATAATGGGTTCTAAAAAAATTCCAAGAAAACGAACAATACCGTATTGAATCAGTAGGTCAGAAACCACAAAAAACGGAAGCAGTGCGGGGAATACGACAGTAGACCATAAAATAAACCCTTTTTTTGCTGCTTCTAAGCTGATATTTGGATAAACCAAAATACAAATTGTAAAAAAGAACAAAAGAAAGGTTCGTATAAATATAATGCTGTTTATTTTTTTTTGTTTGGTTGTTTTCATTTTTTTATCCCCATCTTTCTTAAAATTTATGACCTGTCCACATGTTGTACTTGATATAGTATATTTTGAAAGGAGCAGTTTATGAACAGAAAAATTGCAGGAATCGGAGTGGTGCTCACTGCATGTGCGATTTTTTATTCTTCCTCACAGCCATATGTTAAACAGGATATGCGTAGTGAAATTTCAACTGTTTTTGAACAGATTCCGCAGTGCGTAACAAAATCGTTGGAATGGATTTCTTTTTCTTATGCTGGGAAAATGGTTAGTATTGAAGCTTTAGGGGTTGGGGGATTTATTGAATTTTTTATTCGTAAGTTTGCCCATATTGGTGCATTCTTTTTACTGGCTTTCTTTCTTTATTGTTTTTTGATAAATGGGATAGAAAAGCGGTGGAAAGGTAGGATATACAGCTTTTTTCTTTCTGCATTGTATGCTGCTAGTGATGAATGGCATCAAGGAATAACGGGAGGAAGAACACCGCTTATACAAGATGTAGGGATTGATTTGTTTGGCAGTTTGCTTGGTATTGTGGTTGGTATTTTATGGATGAAAAAATGGAAAAAAATAGCCAGTTATTCAACAGATTAAACCGGCAATGGCTGCGCTTAGTAGGTTGGCAAGCGTGCCGGCAATAACGGCTTTTAATCCAAAAGCTGCAATTTCTTTTTTGCGGTTTTCTATCATATTTCCCAGTCCACCAATTAAAATAGCAATAGAGGATAGGTTTGCAAATCCGCTTAAAGCAAAGGAAATGATTACGACACTACGCTCAGAAAAAAGGTGCATTTCAGATGTAAAACTAGAATAGGCAACAAACTCGTTTAGAACAAATTTCTCGCCAACTAATGTACCAGCCTGCAGAGCTTCAGACCATGGAATCCCAATCAAAAAAGCGAGTGGAGAAAAAATGATACCTAAAATGGATTGCAAGGATACATTTTCTAACCCAATCCATTGTGTAATTTCTCCAATGATCCGGTTAAATAAAGCAACCAAAGAAATAAAAGCGAGTAAATTGGCTCCAATATTTAAACTGAGCCATAGTCCATCTGTTGCTCCTTTTGCAGCGGCGTCCATTGCATTATGTGTTTCTGAAGTTTCAATGACAACCTCTTCTATATTTTGAATTGCTTCGGTTTGTGGGAACATAATTTTTGCAATGACAAGGCTTGCGGGTGTTGCCATAAAGCTTGCTGCAATTAAGTATTGAATGGAAACCCCTAAAAGCGCATAGCCAATTAAAACTGCTCCTGCAACGGATGCCATGCCGCTAACTGCAACAGTAAATAATTCAGAGGATGTCAAATAATTCAGATAGGGTCGAATCAAAAGTGGTGCCTCAGTTTGGGATAAAAAGATGTTGCCTGTGGCAGAAATGGTTTCAAGTTTTGAGGTTCCAATTATTTTTGACAAAAATCCACCCATTTTTTGAATGGTTCGTTGCATGAGGCCGAAATGATATAAAATTGAAATGAGTGCAGATATGAAAATAATGACGGTTAGAACTTGAAAAGCAAAAATCATGCCTTCCTTTGGCAAAATCGGTCCGAATAAAAAAACAATGCCTTCATTGACAGAACCGATTAAAGTATTGGCACCAACAGAGATTTTTTCCAAAATCCATCTTCCAAATGGGATTTTTAGTGCAAACACAGCCAAGAAAAATTGGATCAAAAATGCGGTACTAACGATTCTCCAGTTGATTTGATTTTTCCGATTGGAAAACAAATAGGCAATAAAAAGAATTGCAAAAATACCGAATACCCCACGCAATGTTTCCATAGTTTCACCTGTTTATTCATGTTGTTTGCGTTTAGTATGAACCAATTCAGGGAATTTATGTAAATTTGGTAAAGGATAAATGGCGGAAATTTATTTTTTGATGTAAAGACACTAATTATAATTGAGAAATTTAGTAAATGGTTTATCTCATATAAAAAATACATATCTGTTTTCCTAATGATCATGAAGAAAGTCCATATATTTGATTTGTCTATTCTACGAAAAATTTAAAGGAAACAGTCAATTTATTTTTCTTTTCTTCATAATACAAGTGTGTTCTGAAGTTATATGCTATGAAAGGGGGATAAGAAATCGCCCATAGAAAGGAGAAACGTCAATGAAAGCAAGGAAAACCGATAAAGGCAAGATAACTGCATTATATGAACGTTTGAGCCGCAACGACGACCTCACAGGCGACAGCAACAGCATAATCAATCAAAAGAAGCTGCTTGAACTCATGCAGCCTTCCGATATTGGAACACAGCAGCCACAGCCTAGCAATCCTATTATTTCTCCTGCACAGGACGAAGCCCAATAAGAATGAAGCACAAGATATTGTTATTGATGAACCCATGACATTGAATAAAGTGTTTGAATGGTTTTCAATGTTAGAAACTAAGTAATCATTAACGGAGGTGGTAATATATGAAGAAAAAAGCAGAAATGGTATTGGCACTTATCATTGGGTTTGCTGTTGCAATGATTTTAATGAGCGTCGCTATATATTTTGGTTATAGTAACGCCTATCGCTTAGATGTTGAGCGATATACGGTTAAACTTTTGGGAATATCCATATATGAGCTTACAAGGATTGGAACAGAATATGTCGGTGCAGCAATAGGAAAACACATGGGACTGATTTGCGGGATTTTCATGGCATTAAGTTTTACTATTGACATGGTTATACGTAAATTGTTCATACTCCATAAAAAGCAATCATAGGCACCCAAAACTAAATACTGACCTATAGGGGTAGCAGAGAAAATCGACTGTCCTTTTTCTATGCCGAAAAGCAGAAAGGAGCAACCATCCATGACGAAACCAAGAGAGAAAACTCGCGCCGAGGTTGCCGAGCTGCACAATATCCGCAAGTGCGTTGATATTGCGCTGAAAGCCGACCAGCCGGAGCAGACCCGCGCCAAGCGGCACGAAAAGGAGCGATAAAAGGAAAGGACGGGCAAGCTGTCCGGCTTGTCCGTCCTATGTACCACCCGACAAACGGGAAGTTGTCATTATCGTTTTATTTCCAAGCAATAGAATGACGGTCTATTCGGATACATTTTGTCGGGAGTATTCCAAATCTCTGCATCATCAATTTCCTTGATATGTTTTGTGGTAAGTTCATCAATGGAAACTGTTTGCCTATGAATTACAGGGCTGTCCTCAAATTCATAGTAGTCTATTAACCACACATGCCAGAGTTCTATGGAAGTCGTATTCTGCAAGGCATTTTTCATATATTCAATAATTTGTTTTGCTCTACCCTCTGTATAATGCCATTCCAGATAGACTCCATTTTTCTTGTCGGTATAATTCTGAACATCTTGAAAAAAATGCAGAAAATAGTTATCATCTGCGCCACCGTCATATATTGTGCCATTATCAAGGTTTATTTCAAGTGGATAATCCTGAACAGGTGCGACTTCCGTCAAGGGAAAATCCGAAGCAATAAATGTGCATACGCTCATAGAATTTTTCCACCAACTTTCGATTTGTTTTTATTGTACTTCAAAACTACGAACAATTCAACCATAGAAAGCGAGGTATCAACCATGTACTACACCCAAGAACAGATAGACCGGGCGAACCAAGCCGACCTTGTTTCTT
>ERZ1643246.211-NODE-211-length-76322-cov-11.057561_pt1 | contig 76322 bp, 44 predicted proteins | sample MGYA00579265_ERZ1643246 | MGnify/ENA primary metagenome ERZ1643246 (study PRJEB29033, sample SAMEA4952261) | chicken gut metagenome | biome: Broiler Chicken; feature: Gastrointestinal Tract; material: Caecum | place: Ireland | collected 2018 | study: Broiler... | reverse complement strand
GCATCTTCTGAGCCTGACCTTTGCACGCCATAACCATGGTGATAGCTGCGGTCAACGTCGTCTTGCCGTGGTCAACGTGGCCGATCGTACCAATGTTGACATGGGGCTTGCTTCTGTCGAATTTTGCCATTTTGGGTTTCCTCCGAAAAATTTTATATTTTGATAACTTTTTCCGGCGTTTTGACGCCGAAAGCGCAGCTATCTATCAATCAATGATATCAAGCTTCACGCTTGCTTTTTTATTATACCCCATTGCAAGAAAATTTGCAATAACTTTATCGAACTTTTTTGCAAATTTTTCCGCATTTTCCCGCTCAGAACGCGTTATGCGTTCCTTTTGCCGCGGGCGGTGATGATCTTCTCCGAAACCGACTTCGGAACTTCTGCGTAGTGGTCGGGCTGCATCGTGAACTGACCGCGGCCCTGCGTACGCGAACGAAGATCGGTTGCATATCCGAACATTTCGGAAAGCGGAACCTCTGCATCGATGACCTTTGCGCCGTTTCTGTCGTCCGTGCCGATGATGGTACCGCGACGGCCGCTGATGTTCCCCATCAGGTCGCCGAAGTAGTCCTCGGGCGTGATGATCTGAACCTTCATGATGGGTTCAAGCAGCACAACGCCAGCCTTCTCCATGCCGTCCTTGAATGCAAGCGAACCTGCGATCTTGAACGCCATTTCGGAGGAGTCGACTTCGTGGTAGCTTCCGTCATAGACCTGCGCTTTGAAGTCGACCATCTCGTAACCTGCAAGATAGCCGTTTCTTGCTGCTTCCTGGATTCCCTTGTCGATGGCAGGGATATATTCCTTGGGAATGGAGCCGCCGACAGTGACGTCCTCAAACTCGTAACCCTTGCCTGCTTCAAGCGGAATAAAGCGCACTTTGCAGTGACCGTACTGACCTTTACCACCCGACTGACGCTTGTACATACCCTCTGCATCGACTTCCCTGCGGAAGGTCTCGCGGTATGCAACCTGAGGCGCACCGACGTTTGCTTCGACGTGGAATTCACGCAGCAGACGGTCGACGATGATGTCGAGGTGCAGCTCGCCCATGCCGGCGATGATGGTCTGCCCTGTCTCCTGGTCGGTGTACGTCTTGAACGTGGGGTCTTCCTCGGCAAGCTTGATCAGCGCCATCGTCATCTTTTCCTGACCTGCCTTGGTCTTGGGCTCAAGGGAGAGCTGAATGACGGGTTCGGGGAATTCCATCTTCTCAAGGATGATGGGGTGCTTTTCATCGCAAAGCGTATCGCCCGTCGTCGTGTTCTTGAGTCCGACGATCGCGCAGATATCACCCGAGCAGATCTCGCTGATATCCTTTCTCTCGTTTGCGTGCATCTGAACGAGACGGCCGACGCGCTCCTTCTTCTCCTTGGTGGAGTTGTAGACGTAGGAACCAGCGGAAAGCGTTCCCGAATAGCAACGGAAGTACGCAAGCGAACCGACGAAGGGGTCGGTCGCGATCTTGAATGCAAGGCCTGCGAAAGGCTCGTCGTCCGACGTCTTTCTCTCCTCTTCCTCGCCCGTCTTGGGATTGATTCCCTTGACGTGATCGACATCGAGCGGGCTGGGAAGGAAACGAATGACGGAGTCAAGCAGGAACTGCACGCCCTTGTTCTTATAGGAAGAACCGCAGAGCATGGGCACTGCTTCCATCTTGAGGCAGCGCTCGCGCAGACCGGCAATGATCTCGTCCGTCGTAAGTTCCATGGTGTCGAGGTATTTTTCCATCAACTCATCGTTGGCAGAAGCAGCCTCTTCCACAAGTTTGTTGTGGTACTCTTCGGCGAGCTCCTTCATGTCATCGGGAATGGGTTCCTTGCGGAAATCCTTGCCGAGGTCATCGTAATAGATCTCAGCCTCCATGTTGATGAGGTCGATGATCCCGCGGAAAGTATCTTCCTTTCCGATGGGAAGCTCAACGGGAACAGGGTTTGCACCGAGGCGCTCACGGATCATCTTCTCGACGCGGAAGAAATCAGCGCCGTTGATGTCCATCTTGTTGACGTAAGCGATACGGGGAACCTTGTAGGTATCCGCCTGACGCCACACCGTCTCGGACTGAGGCTCAACGCCGCCCTTCGCGCAGAACGTCGCAACGGCGCCGTCCAGAACGCGCAGCGAACGCTCCACTTCCACAGTGAAGTCCACGTGTCCGGGCGTGTCGATGATGTTAAAGCGATGGCCCTTCCAGATACATGTCGTCGCAGCGGACGTGATCGTAATCCCACGCTCCTGCTCCTGAACCATCCAGTCCATGGTTGCAGCGCCCTCGTGAACTTCGCCCAGCTTGTGCGTCTTACCCGTGTAGAACAGGATACGCTCGGTGGTCGTCGTCTTGCCGGCGTCGATGTGCGCCATGATACCGAAATTTCTTGTATGCTGTAAATCGTATTCTCTAGCCATACATTGCCTCGCTTAGAAGCGGAAGTGCGCGAACGCCTTGTTCGCTTCCGCCATTCTGTGGGTGTCTTCCTTCTTCTTCACGGATCCGCCGGTGTTGTTGTAGGCGTCCATGAGTTCCGCCGCGAGTTTCTTGCTCATCTCGCGCTCGCTTCTCTTTCTCGTGTTGATGACAAGCCAGCGGATGGCAAGCGTCTGACGACGCTCGGGACGGATTTCGACAGGAACCTGATAGTTTGCACCGCCGACACGGCGTGCCTTGACTTCGACTACGGGCGTGATGTTCGCAAGCGCCTGCTTGAAGATCTCCATGGCGTCCATGTTGAGCTTCTCGCTCATGATCTTGAATGCGTCGTAGACGATGCCCTGTGCAACGCTCTTTTCGCCGTCGAGCATGATCTGGTTGATGAGCTTGGTGACGACCTTGCTCCCGTAAAGGGGATCGGGCAAGACGTCTCTCTTGGGGACTTTCCCTCTTCTGGGCATGATTGTTTCCTCCTTTTGGATTTTTAATGCGATTTTTGGCCGATGGGCGGCCACCCTTCAATACGGCTGTCGCTTGCCTTTCGGTAGCGATCCTTCTGCCCTCGCGGGCATACTGCCTACTTCATCGGGGATGATATTCCGAAATCAGTAGGATTGTTTGTAAGCCGTGCTTACTTAGGGCGCTTAGCGCCGTACTTGCTGCGCGCCTGCTTGCGCTTTGCAACGCCTGCCGTATCGAGCGCGCCGCGGATGATGTGATAGCGGACGCCGGGCAGATCCTTGACTCTTCCGCCGCGGATAAGAACGGAGCTGTGCTCCTGAAGGTTGTGACCTTCGCCGGGAATGTACACCGTACCTTCCTGCTTGTTGGTGAGTCTCACCCTCGCGATCTTACGAAGCGCCGAGTTGGGCTTCTTGGGGGAAGTCGTCGTCACGGAAAGACACACGCCGCGCTTCTGAGGGCACGCGTCGAGAATAGGGCACTTGGATTTGTTCGCCTCCGTCTCTCTGCCTTTCTTGATGAGCTGGTTGATCGTGGGCATTTGGGGTTACCTCCTTGTAAGATTTCGGAATATCCTCAAGATCGCATAACGATCGAAGGAACTTGATTTTTGCCGTTCTGCTTTTGGGCGCACAAAAAAATACGCCCTTATCAAAATCAGGCAAGATGCATTGTATCAAACGGACAAGTTTTTGTCAAACGTTTGAACGCTCTTTTTCCAAAATTTTTCTCTTTTCGCGTTATTATAATAGTATATAATCCCCTATACGCCCGAAAGGAACTCCGAACTCCCCCATGGCGTCTCCCTTTTGTGGCCCCGTAACGCTTCCTTTTGCGTTTCTCATTCCGCTCTATTTAGTGTTTCTCGTCGCGTCTTTCTCCCGTCCCTCGCCGAGCCCTTTTCCTGTGCTTCTTTCCATGCTACGTTTTACATTCCTTCATCGTTAGATGTTTAACCCGACCTTTTTGACGCTCCGGTCACGTAAAATAAAACATATCTTGCGCGAGCGTCCCGTTTTCTGTCCGTTTTCGTTCAATTTCTTTTTGCAGCGAAAACAGAAATATGCAGACAGAGTATTGACAAATTTTACAAAAAGCATTACAATATGGGGTGGAAATTCATAGAAGGAGAACTACCGTTATGAACAAAATGACCGTAAGAGACATCAAAGACTGGAAAGGCAAGCGCGCGTTGGTGCGCTGCGACTTCAACGTCCCCATGAAGGACGGCGTCATCACCGACGAAAACCGCATCATGGGCGCCCTTCCCACCATCAAATATTTAATGGAGCAGGGTGCGAAAGTCATCCTCTGCTCGCACATGGGCAAACCCCACTCCATCTTCTCCGATGAAGTCAAGCTCAACAAGAAGGACAAGGCGAAGGTAGAAAAAGGCGAGACGACCGCCGAAGCCATCATCGAAAAAGCCAAAAAGGACGAGCCCAAAAAGCTCACCCTTGCACCCGTCGCAAAGCGTCTCAACGAGCTGCTTGACAACAAAGTGACGTTTGCAAAGGATGTCGTCGGTCCCGACGCGCAGGCAAAGGTCGCTGCATGCAAAGACGGCGAGTGTGTGCTTCTTGAAAACCTCCGCTTCCACTGGGAAGAGGAAAAGAAGGATCTTGAGTTCTGCAAGAAGCTCGCTTCCTTCTGCGACATCTATGTCAACGACGCATTCGGTACGGCGCACCGTTCGCACGCTTCCACGGCGGCAATCGTCGAATACGGTCTCGTCAAGGTCGCTGTCTGCGGCTTCCTCATCGAGAAAGAGCTCACCGTCATGGCTGACTCCCTCGAGCACCCCGTCCGTCCCTTCGTTGCCATCCTCGGCGGCGCAAAAGTTGCGGACAAGCTCAACGTCATCTCCAACCTGCTTGAAAAGTGCGATACGCTCATCATCGGCGGCGGCATGGCTTATACCTTCCTTAAGGCGAAGGGCGGCTCCGTCGGCACCTCCCTCGTGGACGATGAAAAACTCGATTACTGCAAAGATATGATGAAGAAAGCACAGGATATGGGCAAAGAACTGCTCCTTCCCGTCGATACCGTCATCACCAAGGAATTCCCCGATCCCATCGATGCAAAGATCGAGACCAGCGTTGTTCCCTCCATGCAGATCCCTGCAGATATGATGGGCCTCGATATCGGTCCCGAAACCCGCAAGCTGTATGCCGATAAGGTCAAAAGCGCAAAGACAGTCATCTGGAACGGCCCTATGGGCGTGTTCGAGAACCCCATCCTTGCAGAAGGCACCATCGCAGTGGCACAGGCGCTTGCAGACGCCAAGGGCGCAACAACCATCGTCGGCGGCGGCGACAGCGCGGCTGCATGCACGCAGCTCGGCTTTGCCGATAAGATCACGCACATCTCCACGGGCGGCGGCGCTTCGCTCGAGCTGTTCGAGGGCAAAGTGCTTCCCGGCATCGCCTGCCTGAACGACAAGAAGTAAGTTCTTCAAAGAACTTTTACGCCGCATTTCGGGCATCCGCTCAGGTTTGAGAACATGCTCAGGCTTTTAATATGACACGAAGGGGACGCGCCATAAGCGCGTCCCCTCTTTTTATGTCTTCAATGGTCCCCGCCCGATATCCTTCCCCAAAGCAAAAACAACGATTTGTCGTCGACAGACTCCTCATGATTTCTTCACTCAACGTAAAAGCAACGATTTGTCGCCGACAAGCACAACATGATTCCCTCATCCAACGCAAAAACAAAGATTGGATGAAAGTTAAAAACTTTTGTGCTATGTTCGGAAAATGCGATTCTGTATCATTGAATGAAAATGCTCTGAAGACAATCACCCCTTTTCCATCTGACTGCAGATTTCAAAGTACAACTTCTGAAAGATAAAGTTTTATTTTTAGCCCGCATTTTATTTATATCTGAAACCATTTTACATATTTGCAACACAGATTACTATAGACATTTTTCGTGATTTCGTGTAAAATATCTGTATGAATGATTTTAATATGGCCGAGACAGGACAGCGGATCAAGGAACTGCGCCTTTCGCTCGGATTCACGCAAAAGGAGCTGGCGGATCAGATCGGTGTTGCACAAAACACGATCGCGCAATATGAAAAAGGAAAAGCAAAGACAAGCATCGAGGCTATCGTAAGTCTTGCAAATATTTTACAGACGACAACCGACTATCTTCTGCTCGGGAAGGAATAGTCCGCTTTGGTCCGTCCCCGAAATAAAAAATATTTTTCAAATTATCCTTTCGGATATTGCTATTCCTGTGTAAATATGCTATAATTTGTCACGGAAAAAAGATAAGGAGTACAACTATGAATCAGAGAACCCCCATCATTGCAGGCAACTGGAAGATGAACAACACCGCATCCGAGGGCGTCGCCCTTGTGAATGCGATCAAGCCTCTTGTGGCAGACGCCAAGTGCGAAGTCGTCGTCTGCGTCCCCGCCATCGACATTCCCGCCGTTGCGCAGGCACTTCAGGGCAGCAACATTGCACTCGGCGCACAGAACGTCCACTTCGCTGAAAAAGGCGCATACACGGGCGAAATCTCCGCGGCAATGCTCAAAGAATACGGCGTAAAGTATGTCATCATCGGACACAGCGAACGTCGTCAGTACTTCGGAGAGACGGACGAAACCGTCAATAAGCGCACCCTTACCGCCCTTGCGGCAGGGCTCATCCCGATTGTCTGCATCGGCGAAACGCTGGAGGAGCGCGAGAGCGGAAAGACGGAAGCCGTCCTTGACAGACAGATCACCGAAGGAATGAAGGGCATCGACGACATTTCCAAGATCGTCATTGCATACGAACCCGTCTGGGCAATCGGTACAGGCAAGACCGCAACCAGCGAACAGGCAAACGAGACGATCGGCTACATCCGTAAGAAGTGCGCCGAAGTATTCTGCTCCAAGTGCGCAGAGAAAGTCCGCATTCAGTACGGCGGCTCCATGAACGCGGGCAACTGCAAACAGCTCATGGCAATGCCCGAAATCGACGGCGGACTCATCGGCGGCGCATCCCTGAAAGCCAACGACTTTGCCACCATTGTCAACTATGACAAGAACGGCATGCAGGGCATGAAGCTTCCCAAGGATTTGCTGTAAGCCTTGAGACTAAAAAAAAATCTTAAACCAATAATAACTAAATAACTTGTGCCGCCCGTGCGAAATCGCACGGGCGGCACTTTTTGTTTCGATCTGCTATGATTTACTGCCCTGTTTTGCGCACTTTCAGAGAAAATAATCACATACACAGAAGACATCGAAGAATCGGACTATTTCATGATTCATGGAAACAACTGCGCCCCTTCCAGAGTTTCTTGGAATTCATTCAGAACACAGACAGTAACGAATGGCATTTCTCAATTTTTTAAACTCAGGCGACAACTACAGTCTATCGTCTCATAAATCGTCAAATACGATAAGAGAAAGCTCTAAAAATCATACCTGCAGGAGGATTTATAAAAAAAACAGTCGGAGATCAGATTTGATCCCCGACTGTTTATACACTTTATTCAGCGATATCGCCGTTGACATCGGAATCCGTGGCGACCGCCCAGATCGCATAGAGAACCGTACCGTCAGGCACATTGACGAGATCATTCGCCGAAAATTCTACTTCATTTCCGCCTTGAACTCTCGTCCAGCCCATGAATTCGTATCCTTCACGAGCAGGAGCGGAGAGCGTCTTGCGTTCATCCTCATTGGTGATCGTTCCCTTCTCATAGGAAACAACATATCCTTCCTCGGACAGCGTACAACCCCAAAGAACAGGGCGATAGGAAGAATTCCAATAGCTCTCCCATCCCGCCTGCGCCTCCGAAGCGGCGCTGTACACGGTCAGACGGTTGCAACCGTAAAAGGCATGATTTCCGATCGTCGAAACATTTTCCGAAAGGGTCACGTCCACAAGCGAAGAACACCCGCGGAACGCCTGGACACCGATACTCGACACACTGTCAGGAATCACAAGATGTTCCAGGGAAGTGCATTTAGAAAATGCATAGGAGCCGATTTCCGTAACCCCATTTCCGAATTTCAGATCAGTCAAAGCGGCACAATGATAGAAGGAATAATTTCCGATCCGTCTGAGCGAATCAGGCAGTACGACTTCAGTCAATGCCTCGCAGCCGTAAAAGGCACGGTCTCCGATGACCTGAATTCCAGCCCCGAGAGTCAGCGACGTAAGTGAGGCGCAATTGCGGAATGCACGCTCACCGATTTCTTTCACCCCTGAGCCGATCTGCACCGAAGCAAGCGAAGCACAACCGTTGAAGGCATTGCTGCCGAGATAAGTGATGCCGTCATGAATATTGACCTGACGCAACGAAAGGCATTCATAGAAGGCATAATCTCCGATCGATTTCAGTGTGGAAGGGAACGTGATCTCTTCCAGATATACACTGTGATAAAACGCGGACCGACCGATACTTTCCACGCCTTCGGAAAGAACGACATTCATCAGGAGATTACATTCGTAAAACGCATAGTCTCCGATCTCTTTCACGCTAGAAGGAATGGTTACCGAAAGCAGTCCCGTGCAGCCTAAAAATGCCGCCCGCCCGATGATTTGCACGCTCTCGGGGATCACAACCGCCGCCATTGAATCGCAGCCATAGAAAGCATAGTTTGCAATGCCTACAGTTCCTTCAGGAATGACCACCGTTGCGCCAAGCGTTCCGTTATATCCGACAACCCAGTTATCAACTCTTATCAGCTGACCTGAATTCCATACAGCCGTATTATAGAACGCATACGTTCCGATCGTCTCGACCGAATCAGGGATATCCATATTGGTAAGGCTCGTACAGCCATAAAAGGCATAGCTGCCTAGCTCTTTTAATCCTGTACTTGCAACAGTGATGACATTCCTCAGTGAAGTACATTCGCTGAATGCAGAGCTCCCGACGGTCTCAAGACCTGTTCCGAAAGCGACCGAGACGAGCGACGCACATTCCGCAAAGGCATTGTCGTTGACATACCGCACACTGTCCGGAAGAATGACAGATTCAAGCGCGGAGCATTGATACAGTGCTTGTGCTGCGATTCCGACTGTTCCGTCATCGATCGCAACGAGCGGCGCAGTCTCCCCTTCCACAGTCACAGGCTTATATCCGACAAGCCATTTATCCGCATAAACGCAGCTTCCTTCGGGGACATTTTCATACAGCAATGTGTCATAGAAGCAATATGCACCGACATAGCTCAATTGGCTGTTTGCTCCGTTTCCGCTGCCGATACGGACATCCGCAAGCGATGTACAACCCATAAATGCCTGATGCCCGAGTGTCTGCAATGCATCCGGAAGCACAACCTGTTCGATGAAACTGCATTCATAAAAAGCCCCCATCCCGATTTGCGTCAAGGATTCGGACAGCGTCATATCTTCCAAAGAAGTGCACTGGCGGAATGCGGTTTCGCCGATCGTCTGCAGTCCGTTGCCCAAGTGTGCATAACGAAGCGCAGAACAATAAGCAAAAGCGGACTTTCCGATATCCGTAAGAGTGTCCGGAAGCGAAATCTCCGCCAACGCCTCGCAGCCTGAAAAGGCACTTTCTCCGATGCTTGTCAACCGCTCACCGAAAGTAACTTGCTGCAGCGACGTACATTCATTGAACGCATATTTGCCAATGGACGTCACGCCGGAAGGAATACCGATCTGCGTAAGTGCACTGCAATAAGAAAATGTATAGTCGGCAATTTCCGTAAGCTTTGCGGGCAGATTGATCTCGGATAAGGAACGACAGCTTTGGAAGGCGTACTGTTCAATCACTTCCACTGTCTCGGGAATAATAACGCGTTCAAGAGATCTGCAGTTATAAAATGCATGATCTTTGATGATTGTCACATTATTTCCGATGGTAACTTCCGTGATTCCCGTCGCGTTGGAAAAGGCACTTTTCCCGATGCTCGTGACAGGCTTGCCGCGAAACTCATCGTCAATGACAATTTTCCCTGAAGCTGAGCCGACACCGACTACTTCATAAGCACGGTTTCCGTCAATCAGGCGATAGGAAAGTCCCGATTCCTCTTCACGGACGAATTCCTTTGTCTCCGACCATGCGGAATCCCGATACAGTCCGTCCACGTCGACCGCCTTCAAACGGATCTGATATGTACCCGGATCCAGACTCTCCAGCGAATAGCTGTTTGTTCGGATCTTGTTTTCCGACTGGGTGCCGTTTAATTCGATGAGATAGTAATCCGCCTGTTCGCTCTGATTCCAAGTCAGGACGAGCGTATCCTGGTCGATACGAAGTCCTGTCGGACAAGCGAGCATCGGAGCACACCCCGAAAGCGCCAGCAGACAACATGCCAGTGCAGCAAAAATCAATGCGATTTTAATTTTTCTCATGTTGCTCCTCATGACCATGATGTCCTGTTCTCACGATTGTGCTTCATCTGAGCTTTCTTTTCCTTGTGTTCACGGATAAGCTCATGCGGCCACTTGAATTTGAACTTACGAACCGCCACATCAAGAAGGAACAAGACGATGATGAGAATCGCGATCACGACACGCGGATCATAGGCACGGTCAAATACTCGGACAAGACTGTCGAAAACCTGCACCGCCTCTTCAATCGAAGCTCCTTTTCCGTTCTGTGCCAAATCCGTAAGATATTGACCGTTCTCATCTTCATCGGCAAAGTAATCGTATTCGGCAGAATAAGAGAACGACTTGTAGACAGTCGTGCTACCGATCACATTCCCCTCTGCGTCCTTCTTTTCCACAAGAATGGTGTAATACCCTGGCGTACGCACAACAAAGGATGCCGTACTGTAATAATCTTCCGCCGTCGGCTGTGAGATCAGAACCTGTGCCGTTGAACCGTCCTCCAGCGTCGGGCCCGTGATTTTCAGTTCTACGGTCTCGCCCTCATTTACATTGAAGATGTTGACCTTTGTCGTGTAATTTTGTTCCGTCAGCGTAGCGCTGACCTCCTGCGGTCTGATATTCTCCGTAGGATAAAGCGCCGTGATGATGTTCTGAATGATGCGTCGTCCCGTTCCTGTTTCGTCATTCAGGAACGAGGAAGCCCATTCTGTACTCAGTTCAGACATAAAACTGCCGACTTTACCCTTTCCGTAATCCCATTGTGCATAGATGGGAACTCCGTCGTAAGGCGAAACCAACGGCTGAAGCGCATTTGATTTCAGGCGCGTTCCGAAATACCCGCCCAGCGAAGGCATGTTTTGCTGAGAAATCCCCGAAACAACGGAAGTCACATCGCCGATTCTCGGCGTGATCGGCTCACTGTCCTCAAACTCATTGACATTGGCTGCCTGAAGGTCCTTCATCAGCGTATCTGCCAACTGAGCCATGTCCGTCTCGTAATAGAAGTTTCCGCCGCCAAGCTCAGCCGCCGTCTTCATATCATCCAGATAGCCGCTGTTGCTGACCGAAACAATAGAACAGGTAATGCCGTTTTCATAGTTCTTTTTGATCTGCTCGCCGTAGCCGCCCTTCTGATTGGCGGGGTCCGTCCAGAGCTGATCGTTGGGTTCGGCGTCACTGATAATTACGATATGCCGCTGCTGAACACTGCTGCACATCATCAAGGCTCGCCCTGCACGTTCGATCGCGGGGGCATAATTGGTGCCGCCGCCCGGCTGAATGGCACTGATCGCCGCCTCGACGTCTGCTATTTGAGGCACAGGCGTCAGCGCAAGCTCTTCAGTATAGTTGGTTTCCAGCGTCATGACGCCGACCCAGTCACGATCGTTCAGCGCATGAAGGCTTTCGATCGCGCCCTGCTTGGCAAGTTCCAGTTTCTGACCCGACATACTTCCCGATCGGTCAATGATGAATACCACCGCAATCGGCGGCGTATAATCAACCGCCTCTACAGGAAGCATTTCCTGATACAGCGTATTGCGCAAATCATCACGATTATACGCATTTGCGACCTGCTCGCCGTTCTCCGTCCTTCTGCCTCCGACAGTGAGGACATTTCCGCCGTAATCATATACGTAGGAGTTAAGAATCACGTCGAATCCGCTGGGCATATCCGAATTTGCAATATTGACAAGGATTACCTCATCATACTCCCGCAATTCATCGACAGTGCTCGGCATCTTTTCTGTGTCCGAAACCGTCACAACGGTCGTATTATAATCTGCTTCATCCAGGATATTATACAGTTCATCCGATTCGCCCTTCGTGCGCTCAATGATCAGAATATCGTCATAGACTTCCAGATAATAGTACGCATGATAGAGATTGTTTTGCGTCAGAGTGTCGCCCGCTCCGCTCGTGTCCGTAATTCGGAAACTCATGCGGTGCAAACCTGCCAGCTCAAAAGTGTGACGCAATGTAATTGTCTGCAAGCCGCCCGTCAGCTTTACGATCTGCTCCTCGCTCTCCGCGTCGTTATCGGACATCGTGAAGGCGACCTCATAATCTTCTTCCCCTCCGAGACTCTCTACGTTGCTTTGAACTGTGAGCGTCATCTCAAACTCACTGTTAACCGCAACACCGCTCTCAGGGAACGTGACGTCAACGATCCGCACTTCATTGTCGGTATTTTCGTTGGGGAAAAATGCCGTGTCAACTTTGATGCCTTCCGCCGCGATCGTCTTTACATAATCAAGCGCGTATCCGTCCGTCTCATCCCCGTCGCTGATCACAATGATTTTGGCGGATTCAGGATTGGTGAGCAAGCTGCGGGCATACCGCAAAGCAGCCTCAAAATCGGTTGCACTCGTATCAGGCAGCGGCGCGTTGAGATATTGTTCATACAAATTCTCACTCTCATAACTCAGCTGCGCAGCATAAACCTGATCATATCCGAATGTAACGATCCCCATTTTCATCGTGGGAGACTTGGCATCAATGGCTGCCTGGACAAAGTCATCCTTTTCTTTTCGAGAAGCTTCACTGCTGTCAGACACATCCACCAACAGCAGAATTTCATTCTCTGTATTGGGCACCTGGTACGAGAACCCGATCCCCGCAAGCAGCGTCACCGCAAGCACCATGATCAGCGTATGCAGAACTACCGAGATAACGCGATTCCTGTTACGGCGAAATTTCTTGGAAAGGCGGAAATAAGGCAGCAATGCGAAGAGGATGGCCGGGATCAGCAAAAGAAGCAACCAAGGATTAGAAAAATCAATATGAAAATTCGTCATGGCTCCTCTTCCTCACATGTTTTCCTTTGCCTGCAACAGCCATTCTATAAACAGCAGTGCAGTCAGCGCAATTGCCAGATACAACAGCAGATCCAGATCATTGTCGGGCGGAATTGCAGGGAATACAGGATTGGGCAATTCCTCCACCGTCCTTGTTACATCGCTCTCCGATGCGGCAACTTTGACAAAGAACTCATTGACCGACGTCTCTCCCGAAATCAACGTCTGTGTTGTTCTGTACCTGCCCGGGACATTTGCAAGGATTGTTCCGGGGAACTGCGTATATTGCGTTTCCACTCCGTTCGGATCGATGATTGTCAGGCTTTCCCCGCGCGCATCAAGCGTAACCGTTTCCCCGACATCAAACATAAAGCCGACCTCGCCCTCCGAATCCGTGATCGCAGAGGGAAGAAAATAACTGAAAATGTTAAATATCAGTCTGGGCAGGTCAACCAAGGGAAGCGTTGAATAATGGAGACTGAACGGCAGAACAACAATCTTTGAATCAGGCTCGTCTTTGATCAGAAGGAGCGGATCGTCTCCGATCGACAACAACGGCTCATATCCGTCATACAGAGAAACGCGCGTATACGCCGTAACATTCAGATATTCCTCATGAAGTCCCTGCGTGATTGCGTGCGGCTGCGTAACCGTCATTGTGAAATTATCGCCATATACAATCGAGTCAAGAACAAGCCCCGCACCATCCGGAACTGACAGCGGATTAAAAAGAAGCACAACGCCGTCCGTCGGAAGCGTCTCGGGCATGGTATGCTCGAATATGTACAGATCATATCCTGTCATCTCAGGCGTCGCATCAGGATCGTCCGATCCGTCTACACGGACTTCGCGGATATTGATATTCCAACGAAGACGCATGCTGTCCCGCAATCCCATCAGAACATTGCTGACAAAGGGGTTCATTGCCGAGCTGGCATATTGGATATTGATCGTCTCAGGTCTTCCGCCATAGAGCGTGATGGAATCATCGTATACAAACCCGTCCTGCTCGCCTGCATCCAGCCAGATAACCACCCGATCATAGGCGCTGACAGGCACCTCACAATGCACAGGATATTCATTGACGCCCGTCGCAATTTCGATGGTCTGCGTTTCTCCCTGATTACATAAGACGTTGGGATAGACCAGCTCAATGCTTCTTCCGTCATTGTTTGCACCGTATATATCACAATGGATATCTACCGACGTAGACCTGCCATAGCATGCAACGTCAAGAACAAACGTGTAGAAGTTCTCTTCCACCTTCACCTGGGCGTCCAGAATCGCGGCATTCCACTCCCCTTCCTGCGCAACATTGACGACCTCGACATCGCCTTCGTCCACATAATTTGTAGCCGTGTAATAGACGACATGCGCGTAAGGGTTCTCTTCGAGGACCTTTCCTGCGTATTCCATTGCGCCCTCGAGATCGCCCTGGCCGTAGGAACACATCAGCGTCTCACCGTCAACCATGGAATCAATGGCATCGAGCGCCGCTCCGCGGCGGTCCTGGCCTGCACGCTGCACCAAAACGGTCGCATCGTCATCGGCAAGAATTACCGTGACCATTCCGTCCGTCTGCGCCAGCGTTTTTTCCGTCAGTTCCCGCGCCTGTTCCACAGCCCTTTCAAACCGCGTCTCGCCGCCCTTGGCCGCAAGCATGTTCGCAGAAGCATCTATGACGATAATCTGCTCATTATCCCTATGTACTTCATCGGACATGATATAGGGCTGCGCAAGAATAAATGCACATGCCGTTATAATCAGAATCTGACAGATGAGAATCAGCAGACTCAGCAGTCGGTTGATGGGGATTTTCTTTTTTCTGTATTTTAAGCTCAGCTTCCAGACGTGTGTACTTGACACGACCTTCTTCTGATAATTGGGCTTCAGGACATAGATGATGATGAGAACGGCAATTCCCATGAGTCCCAATAGCCCGAGCGGCACAAGCAATTCCATCATCCCATGACTCCTACTTTCAAGAGCTCTCCGAACAACATTCGTTCGATCGGTTTATCGGTGTAAAGCGTAATATAATCGACTCCGCGCGACACGCTGAAAGCCTGGATATCTCCGATCATATCCTTCAGCGCTTCGTCATATGCCTGCAGCATCGAACGCGTGATGCGCAGTCGCATATTGCGGGAATCCTCCATCGTCTCCGCCTCGCAATCGATCAGATTGACTCGCCCGCTGTACGCAGGGTCTGCTTCCTCGGGCGCCAACAGCTGAATCAGCATGACTTGCCGCTTTTTATAGCACAAATAGTCCACCGCTTTTTTCCAGTCATGATCGGTAAAGAAATCAGAAATGATGACGGTCAGTCCGTCGTTGGACCCCATATCCGAGCATCCTGTCACTGCCGCCGAAATATCGGTCTCGCCCTCGAAATTGATGTTCTCAAGTTCCCCGATCGCTCGGAAAAAATTATTCTTCCCGATTATCGTCCCGAACGGATTTTCAGCAGTATCCCCTTTCATGAGCTGGAAAGTCACTTTATCCATGTTGTGCACGGCAAGAAACCCGATGGCTGCGGCAACGGCAACGGCATAGCTTCCTTTCTGCGGATTCGCCCTGCCCATCGATGCGGAACAGTCCAGAAAGATACGGACATGCATCTGCCGCTCGTCCGTAAACAATTTGAGAAAGTGCTTCTCAAAACGGCTGTAAAGGTTCCAGTCGATGCGGCGGATGTCGTCTCCCAACATGTATTCACGGTAGTCGGCAAATTCCACCGTCTGACCGTATGTCTTTACCAGATGTTTTCCGCCGAAAAATCCCGCCAGATCTGCCCGTAAGTTGAGCGCCAGCGTCTCAAGTCGGCTGAAAAATGCATCGTTTAAGTACGATCCTTTCATTCCTTTCTCCCGAAGATCTTACGCTTGCCCTTTCCGTTCTTTACCGTCTCTTCCGCTTCCGATGCCGCTTTTGACACCTTCGCTTCTTCCTTCTCGGGCACTGCTTTCTCCGGTTTCTTTCCGCTCAGTTCCTCTATGATCATTTTGATCACGTCGTCCGCCTTCACGCGCGCCGCGATCGCCTCAAAGTTCATCTTGATTCTGTGTCGAAGAACGGGATATGCCAGCTCGTTCAGATCGCTGTACGCAACATTGAATCTGCCGCGCATCAGTGCACGTACCTTCGCCGCAGAGATGAGCGCCTGTCCCGCACGAGGGCTCGCGCCAAGGCGCACGTACTTCTTCGCCGCTTCCGATGCGCACTCGCTGTCGGGATGCGTCGCAGAGCACAGCATCATCGCATACCGCATCACCTCTTCCGCCACGGGAATCTGGTTCGCCGTGCGGCGCATTTCCAGAAGCTCTTCCCCGCTGCATGCCGCTTCCGCAACTTCCGCCATCGTCTTTTGCGTCATGTCAACGATCTGCATCAGCTCGTCAAGCCCGGGATTGGGCACGATCAGCTTGAACATGAAACGGTCCATCTGCGCCTCGGGCAGAGGATAGGTACCGTCCTGCTCGATCGGGTTCTGCGTCGCAAGCACGAAGAACGGCTCGTTCAGTCTGCGCGACACACCCATGACCGTAACCGTGTGCTCCTGCATTGCCTCAAGGAGCGCCGACTGCGTCTTGGGCGTTGCACGGTTGATTTCGTCTGCAAGGATGATGTTGCTGAAGATGGGACCGGGCTGGAACTGGAACTTGGAGTTCCCGCTCTCATCTTTTACGATGATGTTGGTACCCGTGACGTCCGCAGGCATCAAATCGGGCGTAAACTGGATACGCGAGAAGGGAAGATTGAACACGCGCCCCAAAGAGCGCACAAGTCTCGTCTTGCCGACGCCGGGGACCCCCTCCAAAAGCACGTTGCCGCCTGCGATCATCGCAATGATCGTGCCTTCCACGACCTCTTTCTGACCGATCACGTCACGTCCTACCTGTGCAAAGATGTCTGCGCACTGTTTGCTGAACTTCTGAATGCTTTCTTCGTTTACCATTTTTCTGTTTCCTTTTGAAGTATTTAAAATCAGTTTTAATTATTTTGCGTCCCGAAATTACAACAAACTGTTGTAATAATCTTCCAATAGCTTGCGCAATTCATCCGTCAATTGCAATTTCCCGGAGGCAATTTCCTCCATCAGCCAATCGTAATAGGACTCATACACATCGCTATAGTCCGTATTACCGTCGATGACTTCTCCGTTTTCGTCAACCGTAGGAGGGTTATCGGTCGGATCATTAGGGTCATCGGGATCACCGGGTTTGTTCTGTGAATCGCCACCGGGCACATCCGGAGGTTGATCGCCGGGGTCGTCGCCTTCATCAATATCCTCATCCTCCCCCACTTCCATAAACTGGGCAAAGACAAAGATCTCCTCCTGTACGTTGGAATCCGAACGAGAAGGTTCCGTCACGCCGTCCGACCACTGGACAAACATATAGCCGTCATCCGCCACCGCAAGGACGGTTTCGGTTGTTCCGCCGACTTGCACCGTCTGCTCGGTCGTGCCCTCAACAACGCCGCCGTCATCCACAAGATAGTGAACATTGACATATTCAGCAGGTGCGGGCGGATTAAAAATCAGGTTTCCCGGAGGCAGAATGCCGACTGCAGACAAGATAAACACAACGCAAACCGCTGCCGCAACAAGCGGAGAAACAACGGACGCCGTAACAACCGCCGGAGAGGTCTCAGAAGTACGCCCTGCAAACGGGGAAATCTTTACTGATTTAGGATTCAGAGAAGCCAGCTTTGCAGATGCATCCTCTCTTTGGCGCATCGCAATGAAGGAATCATTTTTCTCCAATTCCGCCATTGTGATCATGCGCTCTTCCAGTCCGAGCTGGTCCAGTCTGCGCGCAATGGCTGCTGTTGTCGGGCGGTACAATCTCAGATACAGGATAACCGTCACCGCTGCGGTAACGGCAACGCCGATCCCGATCGCGACCCAGATCATCAGGTTGAGTCCGACTGCCCAGCCGATAAATGTCAGCAATGCAAATACGATACAACCTGCGTCAAAGCCCCATATGAAAGACTTCAACCAGCCTTCCCATGCGAGTTTGCCGTAATATCGCTGGAATAACTGTTTATTGTTCATGCTGTCCTCCTTTGCCCCATCGTATGGAGCTATCGAGAAGTGAGTTCTGAAAAACGGCTTACAAGTCATCGGCTTAATGCGCCGATGACTTGATGCCAAATTTGATTTTTACGGAATCGTTACTCCGCCGTATCCTCCGCGGCAGCAGGCGCATACTGAACGGTTGCGTTACCGCTCCAGTTTTCCGCCCAGCCAACAGGCGTCTGACCTTTCGCAAAGGAAACAATGATCGTCTGCTCTGCCGTCCAGCCCTTGAATGCGTCAGCCTCCATCATAGTGACGGTCGCAGGAATGGTGACGGTTTTCAGGTTGACGCAACCTTCGAACGCACCTGCGGCAATCGACGTCACGCTGTCGGGAAGGACAAACTTTTCAGCCGCCTGTGCAGGGGCATAACGGATGAGTTTTGTTCCGTCCGCGTTATACAGATTACCGCCGATCGAACTCAGATTGCGGTTCTGCGTATCCACGGTAATGGACGCCAACGCCGTACAACCCTCAAACGCATCCGATGCAAGCTCATCCACCATTCTGGGGATCTCGATTGTCGTAAGTCCGCTGCCCGCAAACGCTTTTTCACCGATCGTCGTGAGATTTTCAGGAAGCTTAATGGACGTGAGCGACGTGCACCCTTCAAAGGCATTGTCGTAGATGAACTGGATAGGATCATCGATCAAGACATTTTCCAGGGAGGTAAGTCCTGCAAACGCCTTATACCCGATTGCGAAATAGGAATTAGTTTGCGTAATTCTGACGGTGGTCAGGTTGGTGCATCCTTCGAACGCGTGCATCTCATTATCAGTCGTTGCACTGTACGAACGCGAATACCAATCATTTACAGGCATCGAGACCGAAGTCAGATTGGAACAGCCTTTGAAGAGATACGCAGCTTTTCCGTTCGCCGAGTAGCCGGGACTGCTGCTTCTGACATACATCCATGAGAAATTCGAAGGAAGCTGCATTTCTGTCAGCGCCGTGCAGTTCTCGAACACGTACTCACCGAAGTAGATATCATCTCTTCCGTACTGGAACGTCACAGAAGCGAGAGCCGTACAATTGCTGAAGCTATAGCTCCCAAGCGAAGGAATGGTGGACGAATAGCTCCCCTCAGTCTTAATGTTCCCGAGATAGGAAGGAAGCGCAATTCCCTGAATACCGGACTGTGCAAATGCATAGTTGCCGATCGTCAGGTTTTCCGTAACCAACCAACCGCCCGTTTGTTCGAACGTCACGGTTGCGAGGTTCGTGCAGCCTTCGAAGCAGGAAACGCCGATTCCGAGAATGGTTCCGCTGTTCCTGACGCGGCGTGGAATCTCAATTGCGGTCAAAGAGGTACACCCCTTGAATGCCGCGTTGCCAAGCTGAAGGGATTCACTGCCATTTGCCTCAAACGTCACAGAGCCGAGAGCGGTACAGCCTTCGAACGCACTTTCGCCGATCGATGTGACATAGCGTCCGATCGTAATCGACCGGATTCCGCTTCCTGCAAAAGCCCTTTCTCCAATGCTCGTAATGCGTCCCTTCATGGTGACAGAGGTCAGATTGACTGCATTTTCGAACATCGCATCGGAGATGACCGTAACCGATGCAGGGAGCACGATCGAAGTAAGATTGCTGCCGCGGAAGACGCCTTCCGGAATACTTGTAACAGAATCAGGAACAACATACTCGCCCTCCTGCTCTGAAGGGAAGGAGATAAGCGTCGTCAGCTTGCTGTCATAGACCGCGCCGAATTCATCCTGTACGAATGCCGTGCTGCCCTCCTCAACGGTGAGCTGAACACTCGTTCCCGAAAATGCGTTCGTTCCGATGGTAGCAAGGGTGCTGGGCAGTTCGAACGCCGTCAGGCTGGAGCAATCCTGGAACGCACTGTCCCCGATGCTCGTAAGACCCGTGGACGCAAAATCAATCGTCATAAGCGCGGTACAGCCCTTGAATGCATTGTTCCCGATCTGAGCAACGTTCCCGGGGATTCCGACCACGATCAGACTCGTGCAACCTTCAAACGCGCTCGTTCCGATACTGGTCGCATCCATCGGCAGATCGATCTCTTCGAGTGCCGTGCAGCCCTTGAACGTGTTGTCCGGGATGGACGAGACCGAAACAGGAAGTTCGACCGACGTCAATGCCGTGCATCCGCCGAAGACGTTTGTTCCGAGCGTCGTCAGCACAGAACCTTCTTCAAACGAGACGCTTTCAAGCGTCGTGCAGTTCTGGAAGGTATTTTTTTCAATCGACTGGACGGTTGCAGGAATTTCAATGGAACGAAGGCCCTTTTCGCCCAGGAACGCCTTTGCAAATGCAGACTCCTTGATCGTTGTCAGCTTTTCAGGGAATACGATCTCATTGAGATTGTCGCATTCGCTGAACAGGAAGTTATTGAGCTGGGTAAGGCTTGCAGGCAATGTGACGCGCTCAAGGTTGGGGCAGTCGCGGAATGCATAGGCCCCAAGCGTCGTCACAGTGTCGGGAAGAACGATTTCCGTGATGGACGTATCCTCGAAGGCGCCTGCGTCGATCATCGTAAGCTTGCTGCCCGCAGCGAACGTCACAGAAGTAATGGAAGCCGTCTGGAACGTACCGCTGCCGATGGTCGTGACACTTACAGGAATCACAACCTCTGTCAAAGCGGTAGATTTAAACGCGCTGTTTCCGATCGTTTCAAGAACGCCGTCTTCCGCAAAGTTGACCGTTGCAAGCGAGGAGCAATTCTGGAAAGCCATGTTTCCGATCGTCGTCAGCGTGCTCGGGAACAGAACAGAAGTGAGTGGAAGTGTTTTGAATGCTTCAGCCCCGATTTCCGTTACCCCTTCCGGAATCGTCACGCCCGTAAGATTTCTGGCGTAGCTTGTCGTCGAACGATAGAATGCCTTTTCCCCAATGACGAGCGTGCCTTCAGGAATCGCATAAGTTTCGTCCTGCTTTCCGTCAGGATAGAAGACAAGTGTGGTCCCGTCTTTGCTGAACAGAACGCCGTCTTTTGCAGAATAGTTCACGTTTTCAGGATTGACCCTGATCTCGCCAAGAGAAGTACATCCGAGGAAGCGATTCCACTGTAACACATAGTTATCGGGGAGGGTTACGCTTGCAAGGGACGCACAATCTCTGAAAACAGCCATTGTCGTACTGGTTGCGTTTGCCGTACCAAGCTTTGTCACGCCGGCAGGAATGACAAAATCGGTAATTCCGCAGTTCCAGAAAGCAAGGTTTCCGATCTCTTCAAGCTTGCTGCCCTCTTCAAACGTGACCGTCGTGAGCGCAGAGCAGTCGGCAAATGCATACGCGCCGAGCAACGTCAGACGTGCGGGAAGCGAAACCGTTGTCAGCACATCACAATCCTTGAATGCACCTGCAGATGTGTTCGCAGATGAAGTAGAAGTGCTGCCGTTTGCAATCTGAAGCTCTTCCGTTCCGCCCGCCTCATAATCAACCTTAGTCAGGGAATCACAGTTCTTGAATGCTGAATTTGCAATAGACGTTACGCTCTTGGGGATCGTGAACGTCTCAAAACCGCAGTTTTCGAACATCGACGTGTTGATCTTTGTGAGTTTGCTTCCTTCCGCAAACGTGACGCTCACAAGGCTGGAACAGTCTTTGAATGTGGAAGTACCCGTGGTTGTGACGTTCGCGGGGATCTCAATCGATTTCAGATTATTATTTCCCTGGAACATCTGCGATCCGCTGAGCGAGGTCAGTCGGTCAGGCAAATCGATCGTTTCAAAGGTGGTGTATTTAAACACATAGTTGCCGCTGATCTTAAGGGGCACTTCCTCTACGCCTTTCGCCGCCTTATCAAACGTGATCGTCTTGAGCCGGCTCGTATAAGGCTCCCACTTCTGCGTCTGCGTATTGTAGATCTGAGGAAGATTGTCCTCCGATTCATATCCGAATGCCGCACGTCCGATCGTTGTAACGCTGGCGGGAACATTGATCTCTTCCGCCATGCTCAAAGAGAACGCCCATTCGCCGATCTCGGTAATTCCCTCAGGAAGCACGATCTTCTTTGCCTGCGAATAATGGAAGGCATAGTCGGGAATGACACTGACTTTGTCGGATACAACGATCTCTTCCGTATAATACGGGATCACCATTGCGATCTCGCGCGTCTCACTCTCACCGGACTTATCAACGGAATAAAGGACGCCGTTTTCCAAAACAAAGTTCTCATTCCCTTCCTCCAAGGTGATCGAAGAAAGACCTGCCGTATTGTTGTATTTTACCTGACCCTCAGTGTAGACAATCGAGCCTGCAATGGAGGAAAGATTCTTGGGAAGCGCAAGACTCTCGACAGGAGCGCCCGTAAATGCACCCACTTCAATGGTCAGTTCGTTTTGGGCGTCCTTCCCATACGATGCAAAGGTTACGGACTCGAGCGCACTCTGACCGTAGAATGCATCTTCGGCAATCAAAGTCACCGTAGAGGGAATCACAACGGACTCAAGCTGGGGCGAGGAAACCGTCGTGTAGAATGCACGCGTTCCGATTACCTGCAAGCCCTCGGGAAGTTCAAGCGTCTTAAGGGAAAGCTCTACAAACGCCAGCCGTCCGATCCACTTCAGGCGGCTCTCTCCTTCTTCGAACGTCACCGACTCAAGCCCGGACTTGTTGAAGACGTAAGTTATCTCATCGTTCGCTTCGGAGCCGATCTCTGCCAGACGGGCAGGGAATTCGACCGACTTCAGGGCAGTGGTGTTCTGGAATGCATAGTTGCCGAGGCAAAGATCTTCTGTCCCGTTCGGCGCAAACGTAAGCGAAGCCAACTTGGAACATCCGTCGAATGCATATGCGCCGACTGTCGTAACCGATGCGGGAATTTCAATTGCCTCAATTCCCGTGCATCCGGAGAACGCATATTCACCGATCGTCACAAGCGTGGAAGGAAGCTCAATGATCGACAGCGCAATACAATCTTCAAACGCATTGGCGCCGATCTCCGTGACTCCTTCGGGAAGGACGACTTCACTCAGCTTGGGACAGTTGCTGAAGATACCGCTGTTGATTGTCTGCATGGATGCAGGGAAGGTAACTCTCACGAGCGAAGCGCAGCTGTCAAAAGCGCCCGTTCCGATCAAAGTGACCGTAGAAGGAATTTCAATCTCCTCAACGCCCGTTCCCGCAAATGCATACGCTCCGATCGTTGTAACGCCGCCGAAGCTGACAATCTGCGTCAGCGCACCGTTCATGTTGAACGCGTAATCTTCTACTGCGTAGAGTCTTTCGGGAAGCGTGAGCGATGCGATCATCGGGCAGTTCGCAAAGGCATACTGGGAAATCGTCAGTTTCTGATCGCCCTCTTCCTCAAAGATCACGTTGGTGAGCATCGTGCAGCGATCGAATGCGTTGGCCTCGATCATCGTGATGTTCTTGCCGATCGTGATGCTTTCAAGCGTTGTATTGCCCGCAAATGCCTTTTCTCCGATCGTCGTCACTGTGTCGGGAAGCGTGACAGACACTTCACTGCCGACCTTCGGATAATACAGAAGCTCCCTTTGTCCCTTTGTATACAGAACGCCGCCGACGCTCTCATATACAAGGTTGGCAGGATCAACGGTGATTCCCTCGAGGTTATCACAGCCTGCAAGCACGTTTACCGCATCAAAGGAAACGACCGTCGCAGACAGCGTCACGTTTGTCAGCGCCACACAGTCAGAGAACGCACCCTCACCGACAGTGATCTGTTCCTGACTTCCGCTGAACTCAACATTCTGAAGCTTATAGCAGCCCTGGAATGCGTTGGCTCCGATCGAAGTGACCGAACCGGGCATCATGACTTCCTGAATGGATTCGCAATCCGCAAATGCCGATCTGCCGATGGATGCGACATTGTCACTCCACACGATCTCGGAAAGCGTTGTGCAGTTATAGAATGCATAATCGCCGATCTGCACTTTGGACGAAACTGCCGAACTCGTGAGGAATTCGATCTCGTAGAGCTTAGCGCAATCTGCAAATGCATTCGCACCGATGGATGTAAGATATGCGTGGAATGTAATTTTGGTCAGATTGTCACGATCTTCAAACGCATTTGCGCCGACCGCCGCAACCTGGCTCGGAATTGCAATCGCACCAGATTTTCCGAGCGGGCAAAACAGGACCGTCGTTTCGCTGTAAGCGACATCATTGATCGTCGCCCCGACGACACTGCAAAGAAGGCCTTCATACGAAACATAGAGTGCGTTCCCCTCTTCCACATAGACATTGGAAAGGTTGGTGCAGCCGAAGAATACCTCATCCGCCTCAAACTCCGCCGCACGCTGAGGAACGGTGAATTCCTTAAGATTGAGACAATTTTGGAATGCAAGATCTTCAATCGTCAGAGGCTGGACCGCCGAGCTGTCCGTCGGCTCCTCGAATACCACATTCCCGACCGAACTGCCGTAGAATGCCGACGAACGGATAAACTGAACATTGGCAGGTACGGTGATCGTCGTGATGTTGGCACCCGCAAATGCACGCAGAGGAATCTCCTCGACACTGTCGGGAATTCGGTATGCTCCGCTGCGGCCCGCAGGATAATATGCAATACGGGTCAGATGCGTCTGAGGATTATCGTACAGCAGAACGCCGTCCACCGAAGAATAATAGACGTCATGATCTCCCTCGACCGCATAAATATAGACGTTCATCAGGTTGTCGCATCCCGTGAACACACCCGTCGTATCGGACGTGGACACCGAGCCGACCACCTGAATGGAATCAGGAATTTCGATGCTTTCAAGCCTGAGTGACGAGAACGCACCGCTGTAAATTCTTTCAACGGGGACGCCCCTGTATTCTGCAGGGATCCTGACACTATCAAGCTGATCGAAGTTGGGGCCTTCCTGAATCGAATAGATGGTTTCGCCGGACGCGTTGACCGTCTGTACGAAATCAAACGCTTCGAGCCACTGCGCATAGAGCGTTATATTCCCGAGCGTCGCCCATTCGCCAAGACCGCTTCCGTCAACATCCGTAAACTGAACGCCGTCCGTTGCCTTGGAATACCAGCCCGTGAAGACGTATCTTTCATCACGGCTGTCGGTGAATCCGGGAACTTCAAGACTGTACTCTTCGCCATATTCACGGACCACCGTCTCACTGGTCAACGATCCGCCCGCCGATACAAGCGTCACAGTCGAAGGATGCGCCTTCCAGTAAGCGTACAGAATGATATCGCCGCTTTCCGTGAATTGCGTATCGGTATATGCCGTTCCGTTGAACTCAGGTCCGGTGGGAACGGTATACCAGCCGATGAAATCACAATAATCGCGCTCCGGAGAAGGCAGCGTTACGGCATCTCCGTATGCAACATAGAGGCTTCCCGTTTCAGAACCGCCGCAGGAATCGAGCACGATCTCATAAGCATAGACCGTGATCGAAAGCCCCTCGTAAAGCGTCGTTCCGTCGCTGAAGCTCACAGTAATGACGTTGTTGCCTGCCTGCGTAAGGCTGATCTTCGCAAAATTCTCTCCGTCGCTGATGCGGATCGGCTCGCCGTTGTTGATGCGGACCTCATAATACTCCGCTCCGACGACAGGATTCCAGGAGAGAATGTTCTGCGAATAAGTAAGAGAGCCGGTCATCTCAAGCAGACGAAGCGTCTTGGCATCGCTCCAGAGCGAATATGCCCCCTGCGTATTCGTACGCACGCTGACCGCAAAATCTGCGCCTGCAGAAACAATCTGAGACAAGTCAAAACGATTGGTGTCTGCACTGTATTCCTTGCCGTTAATGCGAACGGTATAGGTTACATCGGTCCCGACAGAATCCCAGACGAGCGCCGTGCCGGAAACGCGCACGTTATCGGGCGTTGCGGGCGTCGTCTTCTGATAGGTGTATGTACTTGCAACAGGCGAATTATATCCCTTCGTGCGCGGATAGACACTGAACACAATGCCGTTCTCGGACGGAGCGCATGTCTTCAGGCAATAGCTTGTGCGGTTGCCGATGTCGATCTGATCATGCGCATGCGAAGAAATCCCGCACGACACCGAAACGATATAGCTCATCGCATCGGGAACGGGATCCCAGTAGATCGTCTCCGTCTCCGCATCGAAGGTAAATCCGCTCACCTGAGCAAGTTCGCGGTTATAGACAAATTCCTTGGAAACAGAGGATACCCATCCGTCTGCCTCCGCCGTCACCGTGAACTTGATCCCGCCTTCCGCCATCGGGCAGCTTGCGAAATTGTAATTTGTCATGCTGCCGAGCGCGATACGTTCATGGTTGTGATCGGGATTTCCGCACTCGATCGTAAGATAATATCTTTCCGCGTTCGGAACCCCTTCGAAGACGAGCGCAGAAGGCTCGACAACGCTGAATACAGAGACGCGGGAAAGCGCCTTGTTGTTGTAATAACGCGTCGCCAAGACAACCGTATCGTCGTCATCCGATACATTCGCTTTGGACGAAGCTTCCACCGTGACGGTGTATTCCCCCATCTCCTGCGATACAAAATCATAGTCGTATGTCGTCGAAGTACCGACATTTTCCTTTACAAGAACGCTTGCATCGGGACCGACGATCGTGACACGATAGGAATTTGCGCCGGAAACGCGATTCCACGTCACGCCGTCCGCCGTCACGCTGACTTCCGGAGCGGAAAGCCCTTCGGCGTCCTTCTGCGCCCAAAGCGCATAAAGCGTCGTGTTCTCCGAAAGAGGCGTTCCTGCCGTATATTCATACGTCAGTTTGTTCTCATCGTCAAATGCGCTGACGTACCATCCGCAGAACTCATATCCGTCCAGCTCCGGCACGGGAAGATTTTCCGCAATGACGCACCCGCCGATCGTCGTAACGCTTGCGGGCGTTTGTGCATCGTCTCCCGCAACACTGCCCAGATCAAAATCGACCGTGTACTCACTCGAACCGGGGACACGGGCAATCCAGTACGCATACAGCGTCATGTCCGAAGTGACAGGCTGCGCTCCGAATGCAAAAGGCTTCGTATACTCTTTGTCCGAATACCAGCCGACAAAGATGTGATTGTCGAGCGTGGGATCGGCAGGACGGGCAATCGATTTTCCGTTCAGTACCGTAATCGCATTCACGGCACTTCCCCCCTGCGAATCAAAGGTCACGGTATAGTTGATCTCTTTCAAGAAGCGCATGGACGAGTTGTCATACGTGAGCGACAGAACATTGTCTGCCAGCGTCGCCGTCAGCTCTCCATCCTCATCCTTCGAGAAATCAAGGACAAGCGTCTCACCTGTGAGCGTGTATGTACCGGTCTTGTTTTCGCCCATAACCAGGAAAGTAAACTGATTGCCGTTGTTCAGGGCAATCTTATACACTTCCTCGGTAAGCGAAACGTCGTAGTAATATACGCCCGTTTCCGGTCCTTCCTGGATCGGCTGGTCCTGATCATCTTCCTGCTTGCATGCCGCAATCGCAATCAGCGTTGTGACAGACATGAGAGCAGCAAGAAGCGCAATCAACCACTTTTTCAGCCTCATACCATACCTCCAAATATATTTCGAAATTCTCTCGGGTACAACGTCTGCCGTTCTTCTGCACAGAGCCCGCGACCAAAGCCCATCGCCCGGTCACGGCTTCCCGCAAAGCATCTCAGCTTTTCCGCAGTTGAACGCCATTTCCGCGCATCCGACGTGTTCCTTCAGAAACTTGCAAAGAAACACTTACCCATTCCTTATACTTACGACAATTTTATCACAAAATCGTCATATGTGTCAATCGATATAATTCAATTTTAACATCAATGTATCGAATATTATGCATAAATTCGAATTATAGTTATCTATATAAATGCTTATGCAATTTTCTATGCATATTTTTTCTGAATATACAAAAAGGGACTGCCCGAGGGCAGCCCCTTTTTAAGACTTTCACACAGAAATATTACGCCTGTTCCGTTTTACGCCTGCTCCGTTCCTGCAGCGCTTAAGTATGCGGCATACCCGTTCTCAGTCCATGCTTCCTGATATGCGCTCAGCGCATCCTGGGGAACTACGATCTGAATTGTCGCAGCGGGCTCTTCACCGAACACATTCCCGCCCATAGTGGGAACATTGCTTCCCGCAAGGGTCAGCGTCAGCGAAGCGCCTTCCTGCGTAGCAGACTCGGCAAAAGCGAAATCCCCGATCGAGACAAGGTTTTCACCCAGAGAAACCGTCTTCAGAAGCTCGCATCCTGCAAAGGCGTATGCTCCGATCGTCCGGACCTGTGCAAGAGAGACGTCTACAAGCGCATCGCATTCCGCAAACGCATACTCTCCGATCGTCTGTGCCTGTGCAAGATCGATCTGCGTAAGCACCGTGCAACCCGCAAACGCATAATTTCCGACCGCAATGACGGAAGGAAGAGAGACTGCAGCGAGCGATTCCGCAAGATAGAAGCTCATCGTTCCGACAGAAGTGACCAGCGTGCTTTCAACCAAAGTCAGTCCCGTGCCCTGGAATGCATAATCGCCGATCTTCGTGACATCATTGAGATCGACACTCGTCACATCGCTGCGCTGATAGAACACGCTGTCCGCGATCTCCGTTACGCCATCGGGAATGACGACAGCGCCGCCGTTGCCCTGATATGCAAGCAGAACATTGTCCCTTACGATAAACCCATTATTTTCCGATGCTTCCATCTCGACGAAGGAAGTTCCGCTGACGAGGAAGTATTTGTCCCCGAGCGTCGTGCCGTAAAGGTGAAGAATGCTGTTTTCGCTGCCCGTCCAAAGTACGGTATAGTTCGCGCTATACACCTTTCCGTAGAAATCGATCAATGTTGCGCTGATGTAACCGTCAACCGTGATCAGCTGCCAGTCTTCAGACGTCAGCGTCGTCGCCCAGGCTTCTTCATAGCGGAGCCAGACAGAATACGTCTGCCCGAACACGGAAACCGACGTCAGCATGAATGTGAACGTCTGCGATTCGTCATCTGCAGTGAACACAAATTCATTTTCAGAGCCTTCAACGGGCTTATACGTTCCGTTGACTGCACCGCTGTCTTTGGCGGTATAAACCGCCGAGCCGAAGCCGTCAAGGACAAGCGTATCCGTACGATAAATGCGTTCACCGTCAAGATAGGAGTAACTGCCGCAACGATTGTCGGTAAGCGTAAGAATATTCTCTGCCCCCAGCAGGTACATATTGGTCGCCGTGACAGAACCGGTTTCCCCGTAGATGATCGCCACAAACAGATTCTGACCGGTTGCCGAGCTCTCGCCCGAAGCAAAGGATGCGCGCCAGGTCTTCTGATCGGCATCCGTGTAAGTCATTCTGCCGAACTGATCCATCGCAAACGTTGCGACCGTTTCACCGCCCTCCTGAACATAATATTCAGCCTCTTTGGCGGGATCGCCCTGAATATAGACCTTCACCGAAGAACCGTCCGTCAACGTCGCCGAAGACAGGATCACCGCCGTAAATCCGACCGACGCTTCCCCCGTCCAGGTGAGTTCATAGACGTCTCCTTCAACAGTATACGTTCCGACTGCCGTCTCCTCATAGACGCCGTCTTTTGCCGTAGCGAAAACAGCGCCGCCGTAGCCGTCCAGCGTTAAGACATACGCGCCTACACGATAACCGCCCTCTTCCTCGCTGTACAGATAGGAATAATAGCTTCCCTGTTCCGTCCCGGGTTCCTCAATAATACTTCCCGACGTAAGGTCATAGCGGATCCGATAAGCAAGGCTTCCGCTGATCGTCGCAAGGCAAAGCCATGTATCCGTTCCGTCATCTTCGAAATAGTAACGATACTGCGTCGTCGTATTTGTGCCGGTCTGATACGTTGCAATTCCGTAACCGGAAAGCGTGAGCGTCTGTCCGCGGAAGGTCAGCACCGCCGCTTCATCCTCGAGATAGTAACAGAATGCGTAAGTGCCCGAAATCGTCACGGCACTGAATGTGAACGTGCTGTAGCAATCATACTTCGAATCGACGCTTCCCGATGCCGTGAATACATAGAATTCGCCTTTGGAATCGGGAACCATTTCATAGCTTCCGGGGATATCGACAGTCGTATTTTCATCCGTTGTTACGCGCACAATGGCGTGTCCGTCAGGGAACAGAAGCAGGCGTTCGGTATAAGCAGACATGCGGTTATTCAAGTCAACAAAGCTTCCTGACAAACCAGAGAATACTTCCGTTTCAACCGCCGTCTGTCCGGACGCAGCATCCGGCATAACGCGAATGTAATAATTGACGTTGTTATAACCGAAACGAATGAATTTACAGCCGTCATACCCGTCCGTGACCGTATAGAACGCCGTTCCGGAAGATGTGCCCCAGGTTGCCGTAGCATATCCGAACCCGTTGCAGGTAAATGTCCAGTCCTGCGAATCCAGTGTGAAGGTGTATGTTCCCTCGACACCGTCACTCATGATAAACACGCCCTGATCGGCATAGATGCGGAAACGGAATGTTCCGTAATACTGCGCAAGAGAATCTTCATAGCCTTCCGAATACTTGGTCGCCGTAAAGGTGTAAATATTCTCCTCGTCCGCAACAGGCTCATACGTCCCCTCTACCAGCGCAACATAGGAGCCGTCCGTCATTGCAAAATTCAGCGTTGCTCTGTTCTCTTCGCCCTGAAGCAAAATGCGCACGGTATATCCGCTCACCGCATTGTATTCCGAATAGATCCCCGCTTCGTCTCCGATCAGGGTAGCCTGATAGTTCCCCGATCCGTCTAAAGTAAAGCGAAGGGTATATGTCGTGACTCCGCCGACTGTCAGACGCACAATCCCGTAGGATACGGCTTCGCCTTCCGGCTCCGCCGCCTCGCCCTGATACCCGGCAACATACGCATATGTGGCGCTTCCGCTCGTCTCCTGTCCCTCATTGGGCGTAAACTTCCAGGACGCAGATCCGAAACCGTCGAGTACGGCAGTCATCGTTCCTTCGCCGTATGCGCTGCTTGTCATCGCAAACGTATATGTGCCCTGGATCCCGTCGGCAAAAACAAATACACTCTTTCCGCTGTATTCGCCAAACCAAGCAAGCGTCTCCAGCGCCGTTCCGCTTGCGTTGCGAAGGGAGAGCAGATATATGCCGTCCGTCTTCGTTCCCTCATACGCACCGGTGTAGAAATCGTTGTCCGTAAAGCCATTGAGCAATGACGCTCCGCCGTAGCCGTCCATGACAATGAACGGGAAAAGCGCAACTGTCTGTCCGTTCAGATAGGAATAACTTCCGCCGACCCCGTCACGCACAACAAAGACATCATTCCCCTGATAGGTGGCAAGACGGAAATAGAAACTCACGCTTCCGTCATTCGCGGCAAACAGATACTCCCCATCTTCGGGAGTATACGTACCTGAAACAGGATCTGCCCCGGAGGCGCTCACATAGATCGCTTCATCGATTCCGTTCAGCGTGAGCTGCACGCCGGAAACAAGCGATTCCTGCAGTAAATCGTACTGCTGATATGCAATCTGCATATCGCCGAAATAATACGAGAACGTCGTACCGTCTGCCGAGACACGTCCGCGGGGAAGCGAATTATCTTCGCCGTTTTTCCCGAAATAGAAATACCGCGTTCCCGCATCGTACTGTCCGACGCGTTCCTCCGTCCCCTGACGGACCAAATTGATCGTCCCGGGCGTCTCGCGCATCACATACAGAATGTCCGAGCCGCCGTTGGCATCCTTCAGCCCGCGGTTCCAGCAGGCATACAGAATTGTCGTCCTCGTGACTTTAATCGTATCCCCTTCCGCATATGTAATTTCTGCGTCCTCGTTCGGGGAAGCCGACCAGCCCGCAAAGCGGAAGCCTTCGATCTCAAAAGGATTATCCAGAACCTGCTGCTCGTAATTATAATACGCTGTCTGTGTCTCCTGCACGGGATCAACTTCCACGCCGGAAGGAACGTTATTGGAATAATAGATGCTGTACGACTTGAGATCAAAATACGCCTTATAGACATTTTCTCCCGTCGCACTCAGCTTGAGAGGCAGAGAAAGCGTCGTATTGAGCGTATAGCCCGTATAGGTCAGCGAATACGTGAGATCGACCGTCTCATCCACAAAACCGACGTCACCCTCGATCCCCGCATCTTCAACATATGTATAATCTTCCGCCTCGGTCTCATCGGGCGAATTCTGCAAATACACTTCCACGGAATAGGGCACCGTGTAGCGCGCCAGAAGCGTCAGACCCGATTCGGGCATCGTAACGCCCGCGCCGAGGACTGTATTGCCGATATACCAGCCGCTGAACGTCAGTCCGTCGTCAGGCGTCGGAGCGATCCCGGAAACAAAATCAAAGACATTTGCACCCACTTCCAGTTCATAAGTCGTCTGTGCAAGAGATCCGTGACCCGCATCATCCAGCGTGAGCGTCGCCTTCGCCGCTTTCTGCGTAAATTTTGCGTAATACGTGATATTTTCCGCAGGCATCGTTGAAGGAATCTCCACCGCTTCCCCGGAAAAATCCGCACTCGTATACCATCCGTCAAAGACGGCGCCATCCTTTTCCGGGTCGGCAGGCGGCGTGATCTGCGCCCCCGCTTCCGCCGTGATAGGCTCGATGTCCGCCGCGCCGTTTGTCACAAACGTCAGTGTGTACGTCACCGTACCGCACGCCGCCGCAACCAGCGCAACCAGCAACAAGAACAGGACGCCGATTACGGCGTACCATGTCTTGCGGACAGGATTTTTCAGCATATTTCCTTTATCTCCTTGGATTTGCTTTAAAGATTTGTTTTTTTGATTAAAATAATTATAAAAGAATTATAAATATAAATTATAATAATTATAAATTGTAATTATTGTATGCTTCTTGTATGATTCTCGCATGATAATGCAAATTTATACATTCTTAAGTATAGCAATAAAATTTTCATTTGTCAAGTTTTTGCAGAATTGAAAATTTTCAAAAAAATGCCCCCTCCGCGCTTGCGAAATATTCGGCTGTAGGGTATAATACTTTAGAACAATTACTCCCAATTAAGAGGTATCATATGAAAAAAACTTGTGCGATCATCATCATGGACGGCTATGGTCTTGCACCTGCGGGCGCAGGCAACGCCATTACCCTTGACGGCAGCAAGTACGTCAACGAATACCGTGCCGAATACCCTTCCGCAACGCTCGGAGCAAGCGGACGTGCCGTCGGACTTCCCGACGGACAGATGGGCAATTCCGAGGTCGGACACCTCAACATGGGCGCGGGGCGCATCGTCTATCAGGATCTTACCAAGATCACCAAGGAGATCGAGGACGGCGAATTCTTCCAGAACCCCGCGCTTCTCAAGGCAATGGAGAACGCTGCAAAGAACGGTAAAAAGCTGCACCTGTGGGGACTTTTGTCGGACGGCGGCGTACACAGTCACATTACGCACCTGTTTGCCCTCCTTGAAATGGCAAAGCGCCACGGCGTACCCCAGACTTACGTCCACGCCTTCCTGGACGGCCGTGACACGCCTCCCACCTCTGCCGTGCACTATGTACAACAGCTGCTCGACGAAATGAAAAAGCTCGGCTACGGCAAGCTTGCGTCCCTCTCGGGCAGATACTATGCGATGGACCGCGACAACAACTGGGATCGCATCGAAAAGGCATACGATATGCTCACGCTCGGAACGGGCATTCAGGCGGAAGATCCTATCGCCGCGTTGCACGCTTCCTATGACGCAGGCGTGACGGACGAATTTGTCCTGCCTACCAATATCACCGAAAACGGTAAACCCATCGCGCTCGTTGAGGCAGGCGACTCTGTCATCTTCTTCAATTTCCGCCCCGACCGTGCACGCGAGATCACGCGCGCCTTCTCGCAGGATCCGTTCGTCGTTCCCAAGGGTACGGCATTCGAGAGAAAAACGGGATTTTTGCACCCCGTATACGTCTGCTTCACCGTGTACGATGCGGAATACAAAAACGTTGAAATCGCATTCCCCAAGCAGACCATGAAAAATACGCTGGGCGAATACCTTGCAAGCCTTGGTAAAAAACAGCTGCGCATTGCTGAGACGGAAAAGTATGCGCACGTCACATTCTTCTTTAACGGCGGCGTGGAAGCCCCCAACGCAGGAGAAGAGCGCGTACTCATCAACTCCCCGAAAGTCGCAACCTACGACCTTCAGCCCGAAATGAGCGCTCCCGAAGTCACCGAGCGCGCTATCCAGGAGCTGAAGACGGGCGAATATGACGTCATGATCCTCAACTTTGCAAACTGCGATATGGTCGGACACACAGGCGTCATCCCTGCAGCAGTCAAAGCAGTGCACACGGTGGATACCTGTGTGAAAAAGGTGGTCGATCAGATCCTTTCCATGGGCGGCAGTGTGCTTCTGACGGCAGATCACGGCAATGCGGACAAGATGCTCGAAACGGACGGAGAGCCCTTCACTGCACACACCACCAATCCCGTTCCCGTCGTTCTCATCTCCGAGAAATACAAGAATGCAAAGCTCAGAAAGGACGGCATCCTCGCCGATCTCGCCCCCACCCTGCTCGAGGTCATGGGACTTCCCATTCCCGCCGAGATGACAGGCAAGAGCCTCATCGAAAAGTAACCGCGGCAAGGAACACAAGCGCAGCAACAGGCGCCCTTTCCGCAAAAATCAAAATCAAAGTACAGAGCGCGCGGCTTCTGCATGGAAGCCGCGCGCTCTGTATTCTTTTTCATATTAGCTGACAGCCGCACAAACAACGGCAAAATGTACTTTTTTCTATTTTGGCGATGACGTCAGCAGGATTATCGGCAAGGTTACATATTCTGTGTGCCGCGTTTGCCTTTGGAGAGTTTCTTGACGGAGGTGCGATGCTCTTCGCCCGCAAATAGACGCACAAGATTTTTTCGGTGCGCGAACCAGGTGAGGAAATTGAGCGTCAGCAAAAGCATGAAGATTCCGATCACCCAGCCGTTTTCCAGCATTCCGATTGCACTGTAGCGGAAGAAGAACACAAGTCCCTGCCACACGGAGAGTCCCGAAACGCCCAGAAGCGAGCCCATCGAACCCCATTCGGTCAGAGCGATATAGCCGACAACGATAAAGAGAAGAACTGCGAGGACGATGAGGATGTTCCAGATATAATCGCAGGAGAGGCAGAACCAAAAGAGACCAAGCGACGATGCGATCCCCTTTCCTCCCTGGAATTTCATAGTGACCGGCCAGATATGCCCGATAATGACGAAGAGCCCGCAAAAGTAGCGCACAAAATCGGAAACAAACACCTGCGTTCCCGCAAACACATAGCCGCGGAAGATGAAAAATCCGACAAGCGCAGGGACACCGCCCTTGCAGGCATCGAGCAGGAAATTGATAAGACCGATCTTGAGCCCGAACTCGCGGCTCATGTTCATCGTGCCGGGATTCCCGCTTCCGATCTTATGGACGTCCTTATGCTTGCTCTTCGCGATAATGACCGCAAAATTGAAGCAGCCGATGAAGTAGCAGACGACCGCCATCAACAAAAACCAGTACCAGCTTTCAGAAAATGCAAGCTGCGTCATTCGTCCTCCTTTTTGTTGCGCACTTTGATGATAATCGGCGTTCCCGAGAAATCATATGCACCGCGGATGACATTTTCCAGATACCGTTCATAGGAGAAGTGCAACAGCCCCTCATCGTTGACCATGAGCACAAAGAGCGGCGGATGCACGGCGACCTGCGAAGCATAGTAAAGCTTCATGCGCCTGCCCTGATAGGAAGGCGGTTCGGAAATGCGCATAGCGTCCATGAGCAGATCGTTCAAATCGCCCGTCGGGACGCGGAATGCCGCATGATCGTACACTTCCTGTGCGAGCGAAAGCAGTTTTTCCGTACGCTGTCCCGTCTTTGCGGAGACATATGCAGAACGGAAATAATCCATGAATTTGAGTTCTTCTTTGAGTTTCGCCTCGAACTTTTCGACGGTATGGGTATCCTTTTCGATGACGTCCCACTTGTTCATGACGATCACGGAGGGCTTGCCCTGTTCGTGCACGTATCCGATGATCTTGACGTCCTGTTCGGTGATTCCCTCCTGCGCGTCCACCACGAGCAGGCACACGTCGGCACGGCGCACCGCGTCGAAGGCGCGCAGAACGGAGTAATACTCAACATCGTCCTCAACCGAACGCTTGCGGCGGATGCCCGCCGTATCGATGATGGTATACGCCTTTCCGTCCCGCTCAAAACGGGTATCGACGGCGTCGCGCGTCGTACCCGCGATGGGTGTGACGATGGTGCGCTCTTGTCCCAAAAGCCTGTTGACAAGCGAACTCTTTCCCGCATTGGGTTTTCCGACCACGGCGATCTTGAGGGATTCGTCTGCGCGCTCTGCACCTGTGGGGAAGAATTCCACCGCCTTGTCGAGCGCATCTCCGATCCCGCGCGAATGCTCGGAAGAAACGCCGTACGGCTCACCGAGTCCGAGAGAATAGAATTCAAAGAGCTTATCGGGAGAATAGTCGTCCACCTTATTGACGACGAGCACGACGGGCTTTTTGCTGCGGCGAAGATAATCTGCGACATCGTAATCGGAGGAAGTCAGGCCCTCTTTTCCGTCCGTAAAAAAGAGAATGACGTCCGCAAGCTCTACCGCCGCCTGCGCCTGCAGAGCGATCTGCTTCCACATCGTATCCTCGCTTTTGAGTTCGATACCGCCCGTGTCGATGAGGGTGAAGGGTTTTCCGCGCCACTCGCAGTCCGCGGTGATACGGTCGCGCGTGACGCCCGGCCTGTTTTCCGTGATGGAGATCTTTCGGCCTGCCACCTTATTGAAGAAGGTACTTTTTCCCACATTGGGGCGTCCGACGATTGCGATAACGGGCTGCATACTGCACTCCTTTGCTGTTTGTTCTTCCCTATTATAGAAAAGTTTCTCGGATTTGTAAAGAAAAAACGGCACAAAAGTGCCGTTTTTGCCGTCTTGCTTTTCAGATGCCGAGCGTCATGCCGAGGATGGTGCCCGCGATGTATACGGCAAGGAACACGAAGTACGCAATCTTCCAGCCCTTGCGCTTGCCCTTGACGAAGAACCAGCCGGGAATGGCGATTGCCGCCAGCAGGCAGTACTGCGAAACGAGGTTGAGCGCCTGCATAATGACTGCTCCGCCCGGATTCTCGAGCAGCCATTTGAGGATGGGCCCGATAACGAGCAGGATCGCTGCCGCCGCGAGAGCGCAGAATGCGAGCACGTTGACAAGACTGCCGAGCGTGAACGTCGAACGGCGTCCCGTCTTCTTCGTGTGCGTCTTTTGCTGTTCTGTTTGTTGCGTTTTTTGCTGTGCCATGTATTTACCTCCGCAAACGGAAATTTATTTGTACAGATCGACGCTGTCCGCGCCGTCCGTCTCCGCAAAATGAACAACGATGCGCTCCGAACGCGCCGTGGGTACATTCTTTCCCACGCCGTCCGCGCGGAAGGGAAGCTCCCTGTGTCCGCGGTCAATGAGCGTGAAGAGCCGCACCGTCTTTGCGCGTCCCATGGAAGAGAGCGCGGCAAGCGCCGCACGCACCGTTCTGCCCGTATAGATGACATCATCGCACAGGACGACGTTCTTTCCCTCGATGTCGAAATCCACCTCGCTTCCCTTGAAGACAGCGTCGCAGCCGTCCAGAAGGTCGTCGCGATAGAGTGAAATATCCAGTATCCCCAAGGGAATCTCCATTCCTTCGAGTCGGGCAATCTCCTTTTGCATCCTGCGCGCCAGAATCACACCACGCGTGCGGATCCCGATGAGCACAAAATCCGTGCCCTTCTGCGTTTCCACTGCCTGCATCGCAAGCCGCGTGACAGCGCGTCGCATTTCATCCGCATTGAGAATCTGCATGATCTCCTCCTATCTCTCCGCGCGTAAGACCGCGAGAATATGCTCAAAGTCTGCCGGCAGCGGCGCTTCAAACGTCATTCGCTCTCCCGTCCTCGGATGCGTGAGCGTCAGACGGAAGGCGTGCAAGAGCTGTCCGTCCAGTGTAAACCGCTGTTTTTTGTAACCGTACACGGGATCGCCCACCACAGGGTGCCCCAGATGCTTGGCATGAACGCGGATCTGATGCGTGCGCCCCGTCTGCAGGGTGAAATGCACCAATGTGTTTTCGGAAAAGCGCTCGACGACCTCATAATCGGTCACGGCACGCCATCCGCCGAAAGGCAGAACCGCCATCTTAAGGCGGTCTTTGGGATCGCGCCCGATGTTCGTTTCGATGTGTCCCGTATCCTCTTTGAGTACTCCCTCCAAAAGCGCGAGATACTCTCTGTGACAGGTCTTTTCTGCGATCTGCTTTGCAAGCGAAAGATGTGCCGCATCGTTTTCGGCAACGACGAGGAGTCCCGTCGTATCCTTGTCAATCCGATGCACGATCCCCGGCCTTATTTCGCCGTTGATGGAGCTGAGTGACTTCAGACGATACAAAAGCGCATTGACGAGCGTTCCGTCCACCCTGCCCGCTCCGGCATGGACGCTCATTCCGCGCGGCTTGTTGATGACGGCGATATCCCCGTCTTCATAGATGACGTCGACGGGAATATCCTCGGGCTGAGCGCGCACGGGACGGGGCGGCGGAACAACGAGACGGACTCGGCTGCCAGCCTTGAGAACATGCCCCGCTTTGACGGGTACGCCGTCGGCGAACAGCCGTCCCTCATCGGCAAGTTTTTTCACGGCGGAACGAGTGAGTCCCGCCCTCTCGCTCATGAAGACGTCCGCACGGACAGCGGCGTCCGCGACAAATTCAAGTCTGTTTTCCGCGCCTGTTTCAAGCATGTTTGTTGCGCTTATCGCGCTCTTCGTCCTCTTTTTTCGCCTCCTCGCGCCATTTCTTCGTGAGGGGGAACACGGCGTCCTTGCCGATAAAGAGGATACAGATGAGAACGGCGACAATGCCGCCCGTGATGAAGAAATCGGCGATATTGCACACGCCGAACCCGATGGGTCCGATGTCCACAAAATCACGGACATAGCCCAAAGTAAATCTGTCAACGATATTTCCGAGCGCACCTGCCTCGACCACCGCAAGGCAGATCCTGACAGGCGTATTGTGGCGGAAGAGCGTAAAGAACATGGCCGCAATGAGCACCGCCAAAACAACGGTGACATAGCTCATGATCGCCATTGCCGTCTCGTTGGCACCGAAAATGCCGAAGGCAATGCCAGGATTGGTCGTATACCAGATGCGGACAATGCCGAGAAAATAGTCCGCCTGCTGAAGATTGACCGCCTCCGCCCATGCCTTTGTGACAAGATCGATGACCAGCAGAACACACATGATGAGCGCACTTCCGAGCGCGATCATAACATTTTTGTAATTTTTCATTTCAGGCCCCTTGATAAGATTTGCGATCGCTCCGACAGAACATGCCGCAGCAAATAAGTCTGCCTCTCAGGCGTCCTCCATGAGTCCGAGATCCTTGCAAAGCTTCCCCAGATCGAGCGGCTGTTTGGGCGCAAGCACCTCGTCCATATCGAGCGTATCCTCTTCATCCTCCTCGTCTGCAGCGCCGCGCAATGTCTCCACAAACGCGGAAAACGCCTGAACGTCGTCTGCGTCGGGATATTTTGAAAGCAGCGTCTGCGACAAAATACGGCACTTGGAGATGAGGAGCATCAGTTCCTTGTTTGCATTTTCCGCCTCACGCGAGCGCTCCTCACGCAGGCGTTCGCCCTCTTTCGTTGCGCCGATGAGCGCCTCGGCGACGTTCCCGCGTTCCGCTTCCAGTTCCGAGACACGCGCCGCAAGCACGCGGTTCTCGTTCTTGATCGCCTCGGCGGTCTCCTGCTGCTCACGAAGCACCGCGGCATACTCCTCCCGCAGGCGGTGCACCAGTTTTTCCACGTCGCGCTTTGAATACATTCCGAACACGGCGAAACCCCTTTACTGTCCGCGGTATTCCTCCACAAGCTCCTGCTTGAGCCCGTAGAGAGCATCGGACAAGTCCACTTTATAGATATGCGGCATATCCTGCCGCAGATACTCTTCCCAGAACCGAGACATCTCACTTTTCCGATAAGCGGCGATCTCGGCAAGTGTGCGCTCAGGCGCGACACGCTTCCCGCCGCGGAACAGATCCTCCCGCAGATCGCGCACGCGGAAATTTTCAATGGTCATCCGCTTCCATGTATCCACGGGATGAAAAATCGTCAGCGGCTTCGACGTATCCACCCTTTCCCCGGCACGGACAATATAGTCTGCGATCGCCTTATCCGTTGCCGCGTCATAGATACGCAGCACTTCCTTTACCCCCGGATTGGTGATCTTCTCCGTCGTATCCGAGAGCTTGATCTTGGGGATCTCCTTCCCGTTTTCATACACCGCGGCAAGCTTGTATACCCCGCCGAGGGCAGGCATGTCCGCACTCGTGATGAGTTTGGTCCCCACGCCCCACGTATCGATGCGCGCACCCTGTTCCTTCAAAGAGCGGATGAGCGCCTCATCGAGATCACCCGAAGCGCAGATAATGGCATTCTCAAACCCCGCTTCATCGAGCATCTCGCGCGCCTTCTTGGATAGATACGCAAGATCGCCCGAGTCAAGACGGATGCCCTTGGGCTCGTATCCCTTTTCCCGTAATTCACGGAACACCGTGATCGCGTTTGGAACGCCGCTTCTGAGCGTATCGTACGTATCGACCAAAAGCAGGCAGTTATCGGGGAAGCACTCCGCATAGGCACGGAACGCCTCCACTTCCGAGGGGAAATTCATAACCCAGCTATGCGCCATCGTCCCCGAAACCGGAACATGGAAGAGCTTGCCCGCATAGACATTGGAGGTTCCGACACATCCGCCGATCATGGCGGCACGGGCGCCGTACACCCCCGCATCCGCGCCCTGTGCGCGGCGCAGTCCGAATTCCATGACGCCGCCGCCCGCCGCCGCGCAGATCTTTGCCGCCTTGGAAGCGATAAGCGTCTGATGGTTGATGAAGGTCAAGAGCGCCGTTTCAACAAGCTGCGCCTCCAGCATGGGTGCAGACACCGTGACAATGGGCTCATAGGGAAAGACGATCTCGCCCTCGCGTACGGCACGCACATCGCCCGTGAAACGAAGCTTTGCAAGGTAGGAAAGATATTCCTCCGAAAACATCTCCAAAGAGCGCAGATAGGCAATGTCGCTCTCATCAAAGTGCAGGTTTTCAAGATACTGTGCCGCTTGCTCCATGCCGGCAGCGACCGAATAGGTGATGAGACGATTGGGACGGAAGAACACATCGAACACGGCACGTTGTTCGTGCTTGCCCTCATTGAAATAGCCCTGCCCCATCGTGAGCTGGTACAGATCGGTCAAAAGCGTCAGGTTTCTCATTTGTCTTCCCCGTTCGCTCCGCTTTCGCCGTCCTTGCTGTTCTTTGTTTCCTTTTCTTCCTTGGCTTCCTTATCTTCCGCCAAGGAGCCGGACTTTCCGCGTTCCTCACGGAGCCGCTCCCTTTCTGTCCGCAGTTGCTCGCGCTCCTTTTTGAGTTCCTCCTTGGTAGGCGCGGGCGGATACTTGTCGCCGAACATATTGATTTTGCTGTAATAGGGTTTTTCGTCCTTATAGGGCGTCATATACTCGGTTATTCCGCAGGGATCCCCGACGCGGCTGCCGATGAACGCCTTTTCCTTGCGGAAATTGAAAATGAACAGAACAAGAATGGCGGCAATGCCCAGTCCGACCATCAGGATGGAGAACACGAGCGACCAGGGAATCCCGCCTGCGTTGAGGATGAATTCGGGATCGCGCAGAGGTTCCATGACGGAGCGGACCGTCCCGTACCAGACAAAATACAGACAGGTGAGCACGCCGTTCGGCTTTTTGTTAGTCTTCCATGCGAGCGTGAACAAAATCGCCCAACCGATGAGGTTGATGACCGATTCATAGAAGAAAAAGGCATAGTGCCAGGTGGATGCGGGATCGGAGAAAGAGCCTACGCCGAAGGTATTCGGATCGGGACTGATCGGCACGGCGAGCGGGAACCACTGCAGTGCAGGATTGGTGACAACACCGCCGTAAACTTCCGCATTGAAGAAATTCCCCCATCTGCCGAGAGATTGCGCAATGAGGATATTGATGACCACGCAGTCCGCCGCACGCAGGAAATTCACCTTCTTGATGAGGCAGACGACGAAGCCCGCCAAAACACCGCCGATGACGCCGCCCGTGATGGAAAGTCCGCCGTCGCGGAACTGGAAGAACCGCCCGATCCCCAGATTGGGGTCGGTAAGGCAGGAGAAAAGTCTCGCTCCGATAATCGCCGTCGGGATACATACGATGAACAGCAGAAAAATGAGATCGACAGACATATTCCTGCGCTTCATGAGGAGCGCGGAGAGCGTCGCCGCGAGAAGCATCCCGCAGACGATACAGATCGCATAGTAGTAGATTTCAAAACCGAAGAGGATGATCCCCCTCTCGTTCGCGCCGAAGGTGACGGCGAGCAGAGAACTTGTCATAGTTCCTCCTACTGAACTGATCTCATGTATTATAGCACGCGCGCAATAAAAAAGTCAACCCGATGGGACGCACTCGGGCTGACTTTGCCAACATTTCAGATAGCGCTGACTCCGCATCTGCATGAACACAGGCGCGCAGCGCGCTCCCGCCGCCTCACAGACAGTTTATTTAAGCGGAACATTTTTAGCCGCAACTGCATTGATGAGCGGAACCGCCGCAAAAAGCAGAGCGTAATTGACAAGGCTGTTCAGAATCTGCAGTTTGAAAATGAGACGATAGCACACATAGGCAAAGTAACTGACGTTGCCTCCGAAATGCGCCTCTACATACTCGATGACGGCAGTGGAAAAACCTGAATACTTATTATACAGATAAAATCCTGCGCTGTTCACCCCCGCCGTGCACACGAAGAACGTAATCAGGCAGATGAGTGCGAGTTTGAGATAAATACCCCATTTCTTCTCAATACGGATGCCCATGACAAGACCCGCTGTAAGCGCAAAGAGCGCCGAGGACAATCCCACCCAGGGCATATACATATATCCCCAGCTGTTATAGACGTATCCGAGGAAATCGCCCAAATATACGGCAACAAAGCCGAACATCGGGCCGATGAACATCCCCGTCAAAACGGAGATGAAGATGGTGAGCGAGAACTGCACGTCGAAAAACTTGATTTCAAGAAACATGTTTGCGACAATGCAAAGTGCCGTCATCACGCCTACCGTGGCAATGCGCTGTGCTCTGCCGCGCTGAAGCATGAAGTCCGAAAACAGAACGCGCTTCCAGGCGGGAATAACCGCCGATCCATTTGAGTGCATAAAATAAAAACCTCCCGAAAACTTGGAAGGTCCGCCAGCCGCCGCTCCCGTAACGGAAGATCGGACAACTTGTTTCAGAATGCGCTTTCGCGCCGATCCAAGCGGACGCGCCGCGGCACCGCAGAGGACTTCCCCTTTCGTCTGCGAACAACGTCCCGTTTCGCAGCACTTAACGCGCCTTGGCTACTCTTCTGAAAGTATTATACCCGCCTTCTTTGAAAAAAGCAACCAAATAAACATACTTTTTCCTGCCCTGTGCATACTTTTTGTATGGCTCTCGTCATGATCCGCACCGCTATCATCTTTGTGGTGCTCTTTATCGTTCTGCGGCTGATGGGCAAACGTCAGATCGGCGAAATGCAGCCCTTTGAGCTTGTCATCACCCTGCTCATCTCCGAACTTGCCTGCATCCCGATGGCAGACACATCCATTCCGCTTTTATACGGCATTGTCTCCGTGCTCGCCATCTTTGTCCTGCATGAAGCAGTGACCCTCCTCGACCTCAAGGTAAAGCCCCTCAAATCCGTCCTGAGCGGGAAACCGAGCGTTGTCATCAACAAGAACGGCATTGACGACTATCAGCTCAAAAAGAATAACCTTGACGTCTCCGACCTCATGGAATCCCTGCGCACGGCAGGATATTTCTCCCTTGACTGCATCGATTACGCGCTCTATGAGTCCAACGGCACTTTTTCCGCACTCCCCAAAGAAAACTACGAACAGATGCAGACATCCCTTCCCCTCGTCATCATTGACAACGGGAAATTCAACGGCAAAAATATCGCCCTCTCGGGATTGGAAAAGACGTTCTTTGAAAATCTTATCAAAGAACAGGGAATCAAAACCGAAAGGCGCGTTCTCGTTCTCACCGCCGACGGCGAAGGGAAAATTTATCTGCAGGAGAAGGGCAAAAAATTCAAAACCTTTCACACAAAATATCCCGACGGCAAAACCTGGTAATACAAAGCTTGCGCCCGTTTCCGATACGGGCGTACGATACATACCGATACATACCATGATCAAATCACTTTCAGCCATTCTCACCGTCTGCATTTTGCTTGCAGGGATCGCTTTTTTTGAATCATATTATGTCGGAAAAGCTTTCGAGGACTTTTCCGAAGAGCTCACTTTCCTCTATGAAAAGACGGAGGAGGAACGGGCAAACTACGAGGACGCCCGCGCAGTGCAAATCTCATGGGATGCCAGAAAAGAACGTCTGCAGGTACTTCTGCCCCACAACGACGTGGCACGCGTGGACAACTATCTCGCCGAGACGGTACGCCTCGTTGCCGAACAAAACTACGCTCCCGCGCTTCCCAAGCTTGAGGCGCTCTTGCACATCGTACAGGCATTCCCGAATGCCTACCGTCCCGCCATTGCCAATATCTTCTGATCAAAAAAGCGTGATCAAAGTACACAAAAAGCCGCGCAGCTGCGCGGCTTTTATTTTGTTCGTCAGGATTTATATTCCATGAAACGGCATTCACAAAGAACTTGTTTGCGTCATTTTTTACGGGATTAATTTGTATCCGACAAAAACTCTGCATGCCGCAAAGGACGCTTGATGTGTGCCTGCGTGTACAAAATGAGCGGATCGTCCGAGGGATAACAAATCCCTCCGCCTTCCGCGTAGTATGCGGGAACAGGATATACGATCATGGAAGAATTCTTTCGGTTGGCGCCAAGCCCCTTCATTCTGCCCGCAAATTTCCCGCTCTTCAATTTTCCGCGCAGCTCCGCTTCCGAACAGTACAGACAGAGCCGCATATGCTTTCCCTCCCCTTCAAGACGCAAAAAGCCCGCCTCGCGGATCGTCTCCCACTGCATGAAAAGAACCCGCCGCCCGAGACAAAAATAGGCGATGCCGTTCTCGTCCGCCGACCAACGCGAAGTTCTCATTCGTGCGGACGCAATACACACTCCGAAAACGAACAGACAAACCGCCGAGACCGCACAGCATCCTATAATGACGATCACTCCGTCATCGGCATACATAACCGCAAACACGGCGAAAGCAACGGCGAACAAGGGAGCAAGAATGAAAAGCGTAAGCCACAATTTGCCCTGCTTGCCCTCAAAAAAACTGACCGTCACACCATTGTTCTGCGCTTTGTTCATTTCGTCCTCCTGTCATCGCACTCATTTTACCATATATTCCGTATTTCTTCAAGCAGTTATCGCCTTTCCCCTATATGCCCCATAAACCTTATTTTTGCCGTCAGAATTTTTGAAAAAGATAAGGTGTCGTTTCAAGGAAGGGTTTCATCTCAGCCCTGCAGATTAAAATCTTCCTCTTTTTCGCCGTTGCGTTCGCCGCGCACCTCGCGGACACTCCGCAAAAAGCGCTTTTTGAAGAGTTTGGAAAAATAATTATAGTCCCCGATCCCGCACTGATCGGCTATTTCGCCCACGGGAATTTGCGTCTCGGCAGCAAGCCTGTAGGCAAACAGCAGACGCTGTTCTCTGATATAGACCGCGGGCGTACAGGAAAATGCCCGTTCGACGCTGTGATAAAGCTCTGCGCGGGAAAGACGAAATTCCTTCATCAGGCGCCCGATATTCAGCTCGTCTGCAATATGGCTGTTGATGTATTGCTCAAACCGCAAACCAAACGAGCGTGTAGTTTCATAGAGAAATTTTTTGAACTCTTCATACCCCGCACAAGCCTGCACGACATGCAATGCGGAAACCACCTTATCCTTCGGAATGACCGGCATCTCCAAAAAGTACCGTTTTAAGAGCTCTTTGTTTTCCCCGCCGGTAAAGCTCATTTCCTGCGTGCTCCGAATCTGACCGATTGCAATATATCCGTTGATCCTGTCGTTGATCAGGATGGGCGCAATGCATTCGGTAAGCCCCGCATGACAGGAATAGATGTACCCCGTCTTTGTCGCTCGGCAATGTTCGATCGCACGGCGGTCGCAGTCTTTACACCGCGATTCCATCGCCTGATCCTGCCTTAAAAGCGCACAAAACTGTGTAAATCGGTCAGGATAGTATCCGATCTCCTCCCCGTCCTGATCATAGACGCAGATCTTGATTCCCAACAGATTATAAAAGTCTGAAAGCAGGGAAATCAGCCCCGCCGACTCACCTTCAAAATGTGGTTTCATAAATACGAATTTACCATATATTTTTTATCAATTATACTATACCGATCTTCAGAATGCAAGTATAATCGGAAAAAAGAGGTAAATGTATGCTGATGCTCACGCTGGACATCGGATCGACTTGTCTGAAAGCACAGGTATTCGATGAAAAGGGAAATATCCTGTTTTATCGCGCGGCAGAGTGCGCTTTGGCCGAGTTCGACGGGACGCAGACCGCCGATATTAATGGCATTACAGAGACGGTCGCCCTGCTCACGCGGGAAGCCGCAAAGGCGGGAGAGATCTGCTCGGTTGCGATCTCCTCGTTCGGCGAGTCCTTTGTTGCGCTGGATGAAAACGATAGCATGCTGTATGCTCCTATGCTGTACACGGACAAACGCGGCGAAAGGGAAGCCGAAATTCTGAGCGAAATGTTCGGCAAAGATAAGCTTTTTTCCGTCACGGGAACCCTGCCTGCGGCGATGTATTCGATCAGCAAACTGCTTTGGCTGAAAAACAACCGTTCCGAGATTTTCCGCCGCACAAAAAAGATCATGCTCATCTGCGACTATATCGGATATCTGCTGACGGGAAAGCGGGCGATCGACTACGGCCTTGCAACGCGTACGGGATGTTTTGATATCAGGAACAAAATTTTTTCGCAGGAGATCCTGAACAATCTGGAAATGGACGCCTCGCTCTTTTCCGAGCCCATGCCAACGGGCAGCATTGTCGGAGAGGTCACTCCCGAAGCGGAAAAGCGTTTCGGACTTGCGGCAGGCTGTAAACTCATCCTCGGGAGCCACGATCAGATCTGCGCCACAATCGGCGCGGGAGCAATTTCCGACGGCGAGGCTGCTGACGGAATGGGTTCGGTGGAGTGCATCACCGCAGTCTTTGATCGCGCTCCCGACGATCTGCAATTTGCCGAAATGGGATACTGCGTTGTCCCCTTTCCGGGCGGACAATACTGTACTTACATGTTCAATTACACTTCCAATCTCTTGGTAAACTGGTACCGCAGGCAGATCCTGCACGGATTCTGTGCAGGCGGCGACGATCAGTTTGCCTATCTGGAAGGAGACAGGATTCCGCCCGACGATTTGCTGCTGCTCCCCTACTTTGCGGGAAGCGCGACGCCGCATTGCGATATGAGCGCAAAGGGCGCAATTCTCAACTTAACGCTCGGCACCTCGGATAAACAGATCTTCCGCGCAATTCTCGAGGGCACCTCATATGAAATGAAGCTCAACTTAAAGACCGCTGCGCAGTTCGGCATCCGCGTGCGGGAGATCATAGCAACGGGCGGCGGCGCAAACTCCGATTTCTGGCTGCAGATCAAGAGCGATATCCTCCGCATCCCCGTGATGACCCTGCGTTCCGCAGAAGGCGGACTGTGCGGCCTTGCCATGCTCTCCGCCGTGGCGCTCGGCGTATGCGATGATCTCGTTTTAGCAAGGGATATCTTTGTAAGATACCGTAAAAAGTTTCGTCCGCAAAAGACGTATCGCGAAATTTATGAAAAAAAGTATGCCAAATATAAGAAATTATATCGAGCATTAAAGGAGTTCTGGAAATGAAATTTGCGTTATTTTTCGGGAACCGCGGTTTTATGCCCGCGGAGCTCATCGCAGGCGCCCGCGCCGACATGATCAAAGCCGTCACACAGGCGGGGCATGAAGCACTCTTCATGGACGAGGATGCCACACGCTACGGTGCCGTGGAAACGCGCGACGAGGGCAAGTTGTATCATGACTGGCTCAAGAGCCATGAGGGCGAATATGACGGCGTCATCCTGTGCATGCCCATCTTCATCGACGAGAACGGCGCCGTGACGGCATTGCAGGATGCGAACGTCCCCATTCTCATGCAGGCATACCCCGATGAGATCGGGAAAATGGACTTCGCGCACCGCCGAGACGCCTTTTGCGGGAAGTTCTCGGTAACCGACGTCTTCTATCAGTACAAAATCCCCTTCACCGTATTAAAACCGCACGTCGTACATCCGCTCTCTGCCGCCTTCCGCCAAAACCTTGACGACTTTGCCGCAATCTGCCGCATCGTAAAAGGCATGAAGCGGTTCAACCTCGGGTGCATCGGCGCACGCACCACCGCATTCAAGACAGTTCGCTTCGACGAGGTAACCTTGCAGCGCTACGGCATTAACGTGGAGAGTTTTGACTTGTCCGAACTTATTTTCAAGGTACAGGGCAAACAGGACAACGACCCTGCCGTGCTCCGAAAACTTGCACGACTGGAAGAATACACCGACTTCTCCCGCGTTCCCGCCAAAAATAAAATCACGCTCGCTAAAATTTCCGTCGTCATCGACGAATACATCGAAGAATATCATCTGGATGCCGTCACGCTCCGATGCTGGAACGAAATGGAAACCATTCTTCGCGTCTGTCCGTGCGTGCTCATCTCCGAGCTCAACGACCGCGGTATCGTCTGCTCCTGCGAGATCGACCTCACATCCGCGATCACGATGCGCGCCATGGCGCTTGCGAGCGGAAAGCCGACAGCGTGCCTGGACTGGAACAACAACTACGGCGACGATGAAAACAAAGTTATCCTCTTCCACTGCGGCCCCGTCGCGCAGTCGCTCATGGCGGGCAAAGGCAGCGTCACCGAACATAAGATGTTTGCAAAAAACGATCCGGGTTCGGGCTGGGGCAGCAACGAAGGGCGTATCGCCGCGTTTGATATGACTTTCTCAAACTGCTTTACCGAAGACGGGAAACTCAAAGTGTATGTGAGCGAGGCGCGTTTTACGGGCGAAGCCATCGAAGAAGGCTATTTCGGCTGCGGCGGCGTCGCGCAGATCCCCGATCTGCAAAGCAAGCTCCTGCGCCTTGCAAAGGGCGGATTCAAACATCATACCACCGTCGGCGTGGGGCATATGAAAAATGTCCTTGAAGAGGCGTTTTCCACCTATTTGCACTATGACATCGTCGATATAGAGAGGTAACAAACATGCTTGTATCCCTGAAAAAAGTCATTGAAGAAGCAAAAAAACGCAACATTGCAGTAGGCGCATTCAACACGCCCAATCTTGAATGTCTGCTCGCCGTTCTTGACGCTGCGGAGGCGCTCAACGTTCCCGTCATCTGTTCGCACGCACAGCTGCACGAAGACGTCGCCCCCATCGATACGATCGGGCCCGTTATGCTCGAACTCGCCAAACGCAGCAAGACAAACGTCTGCGTTCATCTCGATCACGGCGAAGACTTCGATTACTGCAAGAAGGCGATCGATCTCGGATTTACCTCTGTGATGATCGATTATTCCGCACGTCCCTACGAGGAAAATGTGGCAGGAACGCGTGAAGTTGTCAACTACGCACACGCGCACGGCGTAGATGTGGAATCGGAGCTTGGACGGCTTCCCAACCGCGAAGGCGGCGCCGATTCAAAGAACGGCAAGCCCGAGGATCTTTACACGGATGCGGCACTCGTACCCGACTATCTCGCAAAAACAGGCGTGGACGCGCTTGCCATTGCCTTCGGCACGGCACACGGCATTTATAAAGTCAAACCCGTGCTGAACATGGACATCATCAGCAAAGTGCGCGAAAAAACAGACATCCCCCTTGTCATGCACGGCGGAAGCGGAATCTCGGCGCAGGAATACCGCGAAGTCATTCGGCGCGGCATCAACAAGATCAATTATTATACTTACATGTCCTATGCGGGTTATGAGGCCGCCAAAGTGCTGACCCAAAAACAGCCCACGGGATTTTTCCATGATATAGCACTCGCCGCACAGCACGCCATGCGCGAAAATGCCGAAAAGACGTTGCGCGTATTCAGCGCAATGGAATAAGGCATGGACGGACGCGTTTCAAACCTGATGCAGATCGCATCTGTTCGCCGCTATGAGATGACGGAAGGAAAAGAGCGCGGACTGCGTGTTCTTGACTGCGACAACGGAAGGCTTCGCTTTCTGCTCAACGAGAGCAAGGCGCTTGACATGATGCAGCTCTATGACAGAGGCATGAACGTCTCCTTCCTTTCCAAAAACGGATTCACCGCTCGCGAAATCCCCTTTTCGAGGCGGTTTGAGGGCGGAATGCTCTATACCGTCGGACTGGACAGCGCAGGCGCGCGGGAAGGGCATGAACTGCACGGCACCTTCCATAGCCTGCCCGCCCGCGTCACTCGTGCGGAATGCGGCGAGGAAGGCATCCGCATCACCGCCGAGATCGAGGACGGAGAACTGTTCGGAAAGCATCTTATCCTGCGTCGCACCGTCACTTCCGCCGTAGAAAGCGACAGCGTCACGGTGCACGACGAGCTCATCAACAGCGGCACGCGCACGGAAAACTTCTGTCTTTTGTATCATGTCAATCTGGGGTATCCGATGCTGGATGAAGGCATCAGGATTTTATCGGACGCAGAAGAAGTTATTCCTCGTACCCCGCTTGCCAAAATAGACCTGTCCCGCCGCACCGTGTTCCGCGCAAACGAGGACAACGCAGAAGAGCGCTGCTTCTTTCTGAAGAACAAAACGCCCTGCGTCCAAGCGATCAATGAACGCATCGGCAGGCGCTTTGTTCTTTCCTATTCGGGCGACACGCTCCCATGCATGGTTCAATGGAACAGCCACGCTTCGGGAGACTATGCCCTCGGGTTGGAACCGAGCACGACCTTCCTGGATGAGCGATTTTCTTACAGCACCATTCGTCCGAGCGAGAGCGTCCGCTTTTTCGTCAACTTTGCCGTAAAAGACCTGATATGATTTTTGATTGAACGTTTTTAAATGCCAGCCGCCCCTTTTTCAAAAGGGGCGGCTGCATTCGTTTTTCCATTTTAATTTTCTTCCTTATCTTCCGCTCTTTCCTTTTTCATGCTTTCCCTTGCGGTGGCAAGCATGAGCTTGATGCGGTTCTCCTGATTGACGCGTGTCGCGGAGGGGTCGTAATCGACGGGAACGATATTGACGTCGGGATGCAATTGCTTGACTGCACGCACCGCGCCTTTACCCGCAATGTGATTTGGAAGACACCCGAAGGGCTGAGCACATACGATGTTTTCCGTTCCCGTCTCGGCAAGCGCCGTCATTTCCGCAGGAATCAGCCACCCCTCTCCCATCTTGACGCCCTGATTGATGACCTTGTCTGCACATCTGCGCAGGTGTTCAAAATCATGAAGCGGTTCAAAGCGCGTCTTCTTCATGAGGGCGATCAATTTTTTCTGCTTTGCGTACAGCCAGCGGTAGACAAGCGCAAAGATCCACGCCGTCTTTTTGCCCTTTCCGTACAGTTTTTTGTCATTGACGTTATTGATGACGCAATAAAGAATAAAGTCCATCAGCGCGGGGACGACGGGTTCACAGCCCTCCGAGAGCAAAAAATCCTCCAGATGGGAATTGCCGAGCGGGGAATATTTGACATAGATCTCCCCCACAATCCCGACTTTGATCCTTTTTTCATTCGTCACCTTGACAGCAGAAAACGCCTGCAGGATAGACTTTGCATATTTTTTGAGTTTCTTATAGCTTCCGTCATCAAGCGCTTTCTTCATCTTTTCCACGCACGCCGCACGAACCTGCGCACTGCTTCCTTTTTCCGTCTCGTAAGGCTTGGTCTGATTGAAGCAGGTCATGATGAGATCGCCGTAGAAAATGGAATACGCAAGGCGCACGAACCCGCCGAACGTAAGGTGCAGACTGTTGCCCTTTTCCAGTCCCGAAAAGTTAAGGGAGAGAACACTCACCTGCGGGAATTCCGCCGCCAGCGCCTTTCGGATGAGCGGGATATAGTTACTCGCACGGCAGCCGCCGCCCGACTGCGTAATGAGGACCGCGGTATGATCGGGGTCATATTTTCCGCTCTTGAGGGCGTTGAGATACTGCCCTATGACGCAAAGAGCGGGATAGCAGGTGTCATTGTGGACATGTTTGAGTCCTTCGTCGATGACGGCGCGTCCCTCGTTGTGGAGAACTTCCACCCGATACCCCTCCTGCCGCATGACATGGACCAAAAGATCGAAATGCCAGGGCAGCATATCGGGAATGAGGATGGTATGCGTCGCCTTCATTTCGGGCGTAAACACGGGATAAGGACGGGTAAAATCTGCCGTCGATTGTTGATTCAAATCTTTTTTCATGACCTTTTTCATGATTTTCTTCCGAGCTCTTCGATGGCGGCAAGCAGCGAACGCAGACGGATCTTGACAACACCGAGGTTGTTGATCTCATCGATCTTGATCTGCGTATACAGTTTCCCGCGCGACTCTAAGATAGAGCGGACCTCATCCGTTGTGATGGCGTCAATGCCGCACCCGAAGGAGACGAGCTGGACAAGGTTGACATTTTTTCTGTGAGAGACGAACTCTGCCGCACGGTAAAGGCGGGCATGGTACGTCCACTGATTGAGTACATTGACTTTGACGAGCTCCCCTTCCTCGAATACGGCGTCCTCCGAAAGGACGGCGATGCCGAGAGAGTTGAGCAGTTTTGCAATGCCGTGATTGATCTCGGGATCGGCGTGATAGGGTCTGCCCGCCAAAACAATGACCTGACTGCCGTCATGCTCTGCACGCGCGAGGATTTCCCTTCCTTTGGCAACCACATCTGCATGGAAAGCGGCATACGCCGCAAGCCCCTCCCGCCATGCACGGCGGATGAGCGATGAAGGAAGTTTCCAGCGCGCGAGCGCATGGTGCAATGTATGTACCGTCGTCTTTTCGCTGTTCGGGTCAAGGTACGGCATGATGAAATTCTCTTCCGTCAGCCGTTCGTTGTTCGCCCTGAGCAGTTCGGGATAGTACGCAACGACAGGACAGTTATAGTGATTGACCGAATCATGCTCGTCAAGGTTGTAGCTCTCGCACGGATAGAAAATGAAATCGACGTTCTTATCAAGAAGAGACTCTATATGTCCGTGCATGAGTTTTGCCGGATAGCAAGCCGTATCGGAAGCCACCGTATGCTGACCGCGGAAGTACAGCTCGCGCGAGCTGCGGTCGGAGAGCACGACTTCAAAGCCGCACGTCTCAAAGAACTTCGTCCAGAGCGGGAGCTGTTCAAACATGACAAGCTGAACGGGAAGGCCCACTCTTGCGCGCGGATTGACAATCTTTTGCGGAAGCGCGAGCAATTTTTCGTATTTATAGGCGTAGATGTCGGGCAGATCGTTGCGAACAGGAAGTCCCGCACCGCGCTCACACTTGTTCCCCGAGATAAACCGTCTGCCGTCCGCAAAGGTGAGAATATTGACGTTGCAATGCGAAGTGCAGCCCTTGCAGATAACAGAGCGTGACGTGTAGGAAAACACACGCAGTTCGGGCTCGGTCATGAGCGCAGAGATGAGTTTTTCCGCAGGGGTGTTTTCCTTTGCATAGAGTGCCGCACCGAACGCGCCCATGAGTCCCGCAATCGCAGGACGGATGACCTCTTTGCCCGTCTCCTTCTCAAAGGAGCGAAGTACCGCGTCATTGAGGAAGGTTCCCCCCTGCACGACGATATGTTCACCGAGTTCCTCGGGCGTGCGGGCGCGGATGACTTTATAAATGGCGTTTTTGACGATGGATGAGGAGAGTCCCGCAGAGATATCCTCGACGCTCGCGCCCTCCTTTTGCGCCTGCTTGACCGAGCTGTTCATGAACACGGTACAGCGCGAGCCAAGCTCGACGGGATGTTTTGCAAACAATCCGAGACGGGAGAACTCCTCGATCTCCATCCCCATTGCCTTGGCGAACGTCTGAATGAAGGAGCCGCAGCCCGAGGAGCAGGCCTCGTTGAGCATGATGGAATCGATCGCGCGGTTTTTGACCTTGAAACACTTGATATCCTGTCCGCCGATATCGATGATGAAATCCACGTCCGGATTGAAGTGAAGCGCCGCCTTGAAGTGCGCCATCGTCTCAACGACGCCGAAGTCAATTTTCAGCGCTGCTTTGAGCATTTCCTCGCCGTAGCCCGTAACACACGCACCGCGGATAACGATGCGGTCTCCGATGAGAGAATAGATCTCCTGCAGCTTCCCCGCTACGATGTCAAGCGGCTGACCATTGTTGGTCTGGTAATGGGAATAGAGAATCTTACAATCGGGCGTGATGAGCATGAGTTTGGTCGTCGTCGAACCCGAATCGATGCCGAGATACGCCTCACCTTTGTACGTGAGGATGTTTTCAAACTCAAGATCGCTGCGCATATGACGGGCGACAAACGCATCATACTCCGCATGATCGGCAAAGAGCGGCTCGCCGACCGCGATATTGTCGGTATCGGAAACCGCCGAAAGACGCGCGGTCAGTTCCTCGATCGTCTCCTCTTTTTCCTCGGCGGCATAGATCGCCGCACCGATGGACATAAAGCAAGGCGCCGTCTCAGGGAAGACGGCATGCGCTTCGTCGAGTCCGAGCGTGCGAGAAAAGGCAAGGCGAAGCCCTTTCAGGAAATAGAGCGGTCCGCCCAAAAAGAGCACTTTCCCCTTGATGCGCCGTCCCTGTGCAAGTCCTGAGACCGTCTGATCAACGACTGCCTGAAAAATGGACGCCGCAATATCTGCCTTGCTCGCTCCCTGATTGAGAAGCGGCTGAATATCTGATTTTGCAAAGACGCCGCAGCGCGAGGCAATGGGATAGACCCGCTCCGCCTTTAAGGCAAGCTCGTCCATTTCCTGCACCGACAGATTGAGAAGCGTCGCCATCTGATCGATAAATGCGCCCGTTCCGCCCGCACAGCTGCCGTTCATGCGCTGTTCAGTGCCGCCCGTCACAAAGATGATTTTGGCGTCCTCCCCGCCCAGTTCCACCGCGACATCTGTGTCGGGATACAGCTTGCGGATGGCGCCAAATGCCGCCTGCACCTCCTGCACGAAAGAAATCTTCCCCCGCTGTGCAATGCCAAGTCCCGCCGAGCCCGTGATACACACACGGAATGCCGTTGCAATGGGACGAATTTTTTCCAATTCTTTGAGAACGCACTCCCTGACCCGCGAAAAATGCCGCACATAGGAAGAATAGAGAATGTTCCCCTCTTCATCCATGAGACACGCTTTTACCGTCGTGGAGCCGACGTCAATTCCAAGATTTTTTGCCATAGTGTTTTTCCCTGTTGTCTTTTCATTATAACACATTCGTCAGAACTTGACAAGTAACATAATCGTGAAAATACGCGGAAAACTTCTGCGTCCGACGGCGAAGCAAACTGCAAAGCACTACAAAAATATGAAACGAAACGAGGTTTTGGCTTAAATTAAGCCTTCCATAATCAATCCTTTCATAATCAAGCCTTCCATACTGAGAACGACAAACGCGGGGCGCGCCGACGGCGCGCCCCGTGTCCTTTCATTCCCTTTGTCTTTGTCTTGAAGTTCTTTTTCTCAGCTTCCCGGCTCGTTTATCCTTATCTTTAAATTGCCTTTCCTTCATTCATGACTCTTTCTTCTTTCGGCGCAGGGCGTACATTCTGCGCGTTGCGTCACCGCCGCGCAGGTGTCTCTCGCGGAGGTTAATCCCGAGAACGGCACGCACCTTTTCATAGAGACCTGCGTCAATGTCTGCAAGGCGCTCCGTGTCCTTATGTACCGTCGATTTACTCATACCGAAATGTTCGGCGCACGCGCGAACCGTACACTTTGTTGCCGCAATGTACTCTCCGCACGCGATCGCACGCTGTCCGATGCTGTCCCACATAGCCATTCCCCCACTGTCACAGTGGTATATCCTATGTCGGAAATTGCGACATTATGTATTTTTCTGCGGAAAAAGGGACGGCACTCAAGCCGTCCCCTTCTCAGAAGAAGATATAAAACCTTTTTAAGCAGACAATAGAAAGATATTCCGCCCTTATTCTTCCATTTCGCGATACTTCATCGCATAGATCTCTACGGGCTTCCACTTGACGCCCTTCAACGTTCTTCCGCGCGTGGCGGTGGAATCGATGGGCACATCCTCGGTTACAAGTTCGGTCATGGTGCCGTCGTCCTTGACGATGGCAAGCATGTAAGGCACTGTGACATAGTCCGCGAAGAGAATGCTTTCTCCTTTCAAAGAGGTGATCTGGACACCCTTGCGATAGCGGGGCAGCGGATCGATCTGTGCCGCAATGATACGTTTGAATCTTCCGTCCGACGTTGCAAGCACGATCTCGCCCTCTCCGTCGATCTGAGAAGCGAACACGACCTCGTCTCCGTCTTTCAGATTAATGCCCTTGACACCGCCTGAAACCCTGCCCTGTGCGGGGATATCGTCCTTTTTGGCGTTCAGGCACATGCCGCCTTTGGTGACAAAGAAGATGGTGACGCCGTCCTCGTTTGCATCGGGCTGAACGGTAAGCAGTCTGTCACCTTCATTAAGGCGGATGCCCTGGAACATCGTCTTACCAACGGCATATTCCGACCATGCGGTCTTTTTGAGCATGCCCTTTGCGGTGATGAACAGCAGATCGCCGCTTCCCGGTTCACCGGGGAGAAGCGCAACGGGGCGCTCGTCCTTTTCTGCATCCTCGAAGAGCGCAGAGAGCGTAAATCCTGCATCGGAGAACTTGCAGGCGGCATTCCCGCCATACAGGCGATAGCAGTTCCCGCGGTCGGAAATGACAAGGATCTGTTCATCCGACAGCAGGCGGATATCTTTCAGAATAACGGATCCAAGCTTGGAATTTGCACCGATGACCTTATTGGAGGAAGTATAGTTGCGTTCCGTCAGGCACTTGAGCCGCCCGTCTGCCGTGATGCATGCAATGCTCTGCACGCCCGGCATCTTGACATCGGCACGTTCCGCCTCCGCATCGTCCTCCGAAAAAACGAGCTGAGACTTTCTGGGCGTCTTATACTTTTTCTTGATCTCCAGAAGCTCCTCTTTGACGACGTCAAGCTGTTTCTTCTGACTGTTGACGATCGCCGTCAGCTTCTCAATGAGCTCTTTGAGCCGCGCAAGCTCTTCCTCCAGCTTGAATACTTCCAGTTTTGTAAGGCGGGCAAGGCGCAAATCAAGAATGGCCTGCGCCTGTTTCTCGGAGAGATCGAAGCGTTTTCTGAGTTTATCGCGCGCATCGGCCGTGGAGTCCGCATTCTTGATGATCTTCACCACCTCGTCGATATTGCGAACAGCAATGATGAGCCCTTCCAAAATATGGCAGCGCTCTTTGGCGGCGGCAAGATCGAACTTGGTGCGCCGCAGGACCACCTCGCGCTGATAGTTGACATAGTAGCGGATGATGTCCATCAGTCCCATCAGCATAGGTTTTCCGCCCGCAATGGCGACCATGTTGATTCCAAACGAGGTCTCAAGATCGGTGTATTTATAGAGAAGTTTGAGAATCTTCTGCACGTCACCCTCGGGACGCACCTCGACGACGGCACGGATGCCCTCGCGGTCGGATTCATCCTGAACGCGCGAGATGGCGGCAAGCTCCTCTTTCTTCTCCTCGCGCAGATCGGCGATCTTCCTTAAAAGCGCCGATTTATTCACCTGATAGGGAAGCTCGGTGATGACAATATTGCGTTTTCCGCTGTCGCCGTCCTCTACGCGGATCTTGGCGCGCAGGGTAATGCGCCCCTTGCCCGTCTTGTATGCCTGATTGAGCTCGTTGGCGATGATGTACCCTCCCGTAGGAAAGTCAGGGGCGGGAATATACTTCACCATCTCGTTGAGCTTGATGTTGGGATGATCGATGTACGCCACGACGCCGTCAATGCACTCGGCGAGGTTATGCGGCGGGATATTGGTGGCAAGCCCGACCGCAATGCCCGACGCGCCGTTGACGAGCAGATTGGGGAATCTCCCCGGAAGCATATCGGGCTCTTTTAAGGAGTCGTCGAAGTTCAGAGAGAACGGTACGGTATTCTTGTCGAGATCGCGCAGCAACTCGAGTGCGAGCGGCTCCAGTCTTGCCTCGGTATAACGCATGGCGGCTGCAGGGTCGCCGTCCACGGAACCGAAATTGCCGTGTCCGTTGACGAGCGTTCTGCCCATGTTAAACTCCTGCGCCATACGCACCATCGCGTCATAGACGGACGAATCGCCGTGCGGGTGATACTTACCCATGCAATCACCGACGATACGCGCCGATTTTTTGTGCGGCTTGTCGGGAGTAAGTCCCATCTCGTACATGGTATAGAGAATGCGGCGCTGAACGGGTTTTAAGCCGTCCTCCACGCGCGGGAGTGCGCGGTCAAGGATGACGAACTCCGCATACGGGAGCATGGACTGCGGAAGAACTTCCTCAAGCGGGGTGACGTAAAGCGTACCCTTGGGTTCCTGCTTTTTGGGTTCAGTCTTCATTGCCGTCCTCCTTCTTGAGCTTCACTTTGTCCATGAACGCGTCCTGTTTGTTGAAATTGGCGTTGCGGTTGAGGAATTCCTTTCTGCCCTCTACCCTGTCGCCCATGAGCGTCGTGATCATGTCCTCGGCGGCGGCGGCGTCCTCGATAGTAACCTGCGTAAGATTCCGGCGCATGGGGTCCATCGTCGTAGTCCAGAGCTGCTCGGCGCTCATTTCGCCGAGTCCTTTATACCGCTGAATGAGATATCCCCTGCCCACCTTTTCGATCTTCTCCTGCAGCTCTTTGTCGTCATAGGCGTACTCTTCCACGTTGCCGTTTTGCTTGTACACCTTATAAAGCGGCGGCATGCCGATGTAGACGTGTCCCGCATTGACAAGCGGGCGCATGTAGCGATAGAAGAACGTGAGCAGAATGCAGCGGATATGAAATCCGTCCTGGTCGGCATCCGAGAGGATGATGACCTTGTGATAGTTGAGCTTGTCCAGATTGAAGTCGTTTCCGACGCCTGCACCGAGCGCCGAGATGATCGTGCGGATCTCCTCGTTGGCGAGCACCTGATCGAGACGCTTTTTCTCCACGTTCAGCGGTTTTCCGCGAAGGGGCAGAATGGACTGATACTGTCTCACGCGCGCCTGTTTCGCCGTTCCGCCTGCAGAGTCGCCCTCGACAATGAACAGCTCGTTGAGCTCGGGTTTTCTTCCCGAACAGGCGGCAAGTTTTCCGACAAGCGTCAAAGAATCGATGCTGTTTTTGGCGCGCGCAGTATCCTTTGCCTGACGCGCCGCGATGCGCACGCGGGCAGCGCCCTGCGCCTTTTTGACGATATCGTCAAACATCTTTTTGTTCTTTGCTTCGCCCGCAAGAGATCTGAGTCCCTCCACGACACAGCTCTCCACAGGCGAGCGCGCCTCGGGATTGCCAAGTTTTGTCTTGGTCTGACCCTCAAACTGCACGTTCTTCATCTTGATGGAAAGAACGGCGGTGAGCCCTTCGCGGAAGTCGTCGCCGAGCAGGTTGGTGTCCTTGTCTTTGAGCAGCTTGTTATCGCGTGCATAGTCATTGAGCATGCGCGTGATCCCGCCGCGGAATCCCATTTCATGATATCCGCCCTCGGGCGTCGGGATATTGTTGACGAACGAGAACAGGCTCTCCGTAAAATCTCCCGTGTGCTGAATGGAAAATTCCACAAGAATGCCGTCACGCTCTCCCTTGTAATAGATGGGCTGAGGGTAGAGTTTGCTCTTCCCCTCGTTGAGATAGGAGACAAAGTCCGCAATCCCGCCCATGTAGCAAAAAGTTACCGAATAAGGTTGCGTCGCTCCCGCAAGGTCAAGCTGCTTTGTCTGATCGTCCTCTTCCCCCACGTAATCGTTGGCAGTGATCCGCTCGTCCGTCAGGGTGATGGTAAGCCCCTTGTTGAGGAACGCAAGCTCTTTGAGCCTGTGCGAGACTGTGGACAGCTGAAACTCCACTGTGGAGAATACCGTATCATCGGGCATGAAGTGCACGAAAGTCCCGTGCTGAGATTTGGAACACTTGCCCGTCTTGTGAAGCGGCGCAACAGGAACCCCCGACTCAACTTTATTCTTGTCCTTGTCGAAATAGGAATGGAACCCCATCTCCCAGGTATCGCCGTCCTTGTTGACGCGCACATTCAGCCATTTGGACAGTGCGTTCGTAACCGAGGCGCCGACGCCGTGCAGACCGCCCGAGAAGGAATAATTGTGCTCGTCAAACTTACCGCCCGCATGGAGCTGCGTGAACACGACCTGAACGCCCGAGACCTTCGTCTTGGGATGAATATCTGTGGGAATGCCTCTTCCGTTGTCCTCAACGGAGGCACTGCCGTCCTTATAAATACGCACGTCGATCCTGTCGGCATAGCCGTTCGCCGCCTCGTCGATGGCATTGTCCACGATCTCCCACAGGATGTGATGAAGCCCCCTTGTCCCCGTCGAGCCGATATACATTCCGGGACGCAGACGCACCGCGTCAAGTCCCTCGAGAATGGTAATATCGCCCGCATCATAATGATCTTCTTTATGCCGTTCCGCCATAGCTACCTCAAAAAATTGCAAAGACTGTTTCTTTCATTGTACCATATTTTGCGGTCAAAGGCAAGACGTTTGGGCAATATTTAGTGTATTTTGGCGAAATTTACAAAATTAAAGCAGTCCTCCCGCCGTTTGAAAACGGCGGGAGGGCTGCAATCTTTTTCTCCTCTCCGAGCGGTTCGGTCCGTTGAAATACGCCGAAAGCGGACAATTATTTCCCGAACATCACGCGTTCGCTGGAGAGCAATTTTGCAATAATGAAAACAAAGACGGCAGTATAGACGAGATTGATTCCGAATGCGACGAGACATTCCCATACGACAGGCGCTCCGGTCAAAATCCCCTGCATGGTAACGACAACGTTGAGTACGGGAATGGCGACCGCCCAGCTTCCGATTCCCGAAACGAACGCAGACACAATCGAGAGCACCATCATGAGGATCATGAGAATGCTTGTATAGCCAGATGCCTCTTTTACAGTGCGCGAGAGCGTGGAAACGGTTGCAATCGCAGAGACGATGAGCGGTACGACGGAGATAATGAGCAAAAGCATGAGGATATAGCCGAGAGCACCGATTCCTGCGACCGCGACGTCCACCGAAATCCCCATAAGCGTAGGAAGAGAGAGTACGACGCCCAAGAAGCTGGAAGCCGCGCCGATGAGCGAGACGCAGGAGAGCGGAAGCACTTTTCCGAGGGCGATATCCGTGCGGCGGGCGCTGGTGACAAGAATGGTCGCAAGCGTGCCGCGCTCCTTCTCGCCCGCAACCGATTCCAGCGTGACGGACATGCAGGCAGAAAAGATAAACACGACGATAAGGAAGGGCAAAAGCCCCGCCATGACGCTGCGCGCAATGCCCGAAGCATCGGCAGAATCGCTCATGGTAAAGACGAATGTTCTGCCGTAGTTATCCAGGATGGTGCCCGCGAGCGTAGCAAACGCACTGCTTGCCTTTTCCTCCGAGTTATAGGCAAGGTCAGCTGAAGGTGCGGGATGTTCGCCGATGCCTGCGATCGCCTCGTCAAAGCCTTCACTGAACGTAAGAAGCGCCGTCGCTTCTCCGCTGTTTACCTTTTCGAGCGCCTCATCGACGGTCTGCACGCCTTCCGCGGGCAGGGAGACGAACTCCGCCGTCCAGCCGCTTTGTTTGATTGCAGTATCGATCGTCTGCACCACAGCGGATTCGCCCGAGACATACACTTTGAATGCATACTGCTCCGCCTCTGCACTGCCGAAGATGGCAGAACCCATAACGGAGTAAATAAAGTAGATGAGAATTCCGGGAAGGATCATCGTGACAAGCAGTTTGGGATCCCCGAAAAAGCGCGCGAATTCCTTTTTTATGAGCGCAAGAAGTTTCATACGATATCCCCCTTGACACTGCGATAAAGTGAAAAGAATGCGTCCTCGAGGCTCTTTTCGCCGCATACGTCCGCGAGTTTTCCGTCCGCCGCCATCTTTCCGTCAATGATGATCCCGACCCTGTCGCACAATTTTTCCACCAAGGAGAAAATATGCGTTGACAGAAGAATACTCTTCCCCATCGCTTTGAGTTCCAAAAGGAAATCGGTGACGACCTTTGCCGTCAGGACGTCAAGCCCGTTGGTGGGTTCGTCAAAGATGACCACGGCGGGGTCATGCACGATGGAGACAACGAGCGAGACCTTCTGCAACATACCCGTGGAAAGATCGCGCACCTTGACTTCGGCAAAGCGGTCAATTCCGAACCGCTCAAACAATTCCCGTTTGCGCTCGGCAAGCGCCGATTTTTCTACGCCGTGCATTGCGCCGAAGAAGTCGAATAAGTAGGAGGGCGTGAAGAAATTCTCCAGCTTGAGTTCGCTGGTCATAAATCCGATGGCGTCGCGCACCTTCTCGGGTTCACGCGTCACTGAATGTCCGCACACATATGCGTCGCCCGAATCGGGACGGATCAGCGTGGAAAGCATTCTGAGCGTCGTCGTCTTGCCTGCGCCGTTGGGACCCAAAAGTCCGTAAATCTCCCCGCGATACGCGGAAAACGACAATCCGTCTACAGCGACTTTGCGCGAAAAAGCTGCGCGCTCCAGCCGCTGCTGTTTACGTGAGAGCGTGAACGTCTTGCGCAGGTCCTCTGCGCGCACGATCTCATCCGATGCGTCGAAAAGCGAATCGGTTTGCATATCAGTCTCCTTCAAGTTGTCTTTTTTTGTTTTATCCTTTTTTTCTGCGGCGAAGACTTGCCGTCAGGACATTGAGCCCCGCAAACAACACCGCCGCACAGACCAGCACCACAAACATGGCGGGAATTCCGACTTCCGCGCCGAAGAAATCAAACGTGAACGAGAACTCCCCTTTCAGCGTTTCGGCAAAGACAGGTGAGAGATTTTTGGAGATCCGCTCCAGCGCGCCGCGCATCATGAAGTTTCGGAAGAGCCCCGCCGTATAACTCCCCGGAATAAAGAAAGTGAATTTCTGAATAGCGTCGGGGAAATAAGTGATCGGCATGTACGCGCCGATGAGAAAGCCGATGACCGTTCCGAATATGACGTTGAGTGCCGTGAACGCGCCCTGCGAGCGGAAGAATCCCACAACAAAGACGAGGAGCGTCGACGAGGAAATGACGGAAACGATGAGTGTACCGATACAGCCGAACACGTCTGCAACGCTCAAAAGCCACATCCCCGATGCCGCGAGCCAGATGAAGCATACGGCAAGCACAATGGCGCCGATGACGAGCCCCGCCGCCAACACTGAACAAAAGTATGCGGCAGGCGTCACCCATCTTGCAACGGGCGAGACCATGAGATCCGCCGAGATCCCGCGCGTTTTGTCCTGGATCATGATCCCGCAGGCACACAGCGGAACGGTGATACAGGCACAGGACATCGCGCCTGCAAGCATCCAGCTGTCGCAAAAAGCGCTGATCTCCTCTCTGCCGCCCGTCACGCCCATGCTCTCCAGCGCGCTTAAAAGCCCGTCCTCCTGCACCCTTCCCAAAAAGAGAATATAAAGAGCTAGCACAATGAGCGGAGCAAGCAATGAGAAAAAGACGTTCGCCTTATCTTTGAGGAAAATTTTGAGGTTGCGGCGGGTCAGAAGCCAAAGTGCATAGCCGTTCATTTCACACCCCCGTCTGTAAGTTTCTTGCCCGTAACCGCGAGGAATACGTCGTCCATATCCCCTTTGACAAATTCAAAGTCGGCGGCAAGATCGGGATATTTTGCAAGAAACGCCCGCGCCTCCTGTGCCGACATCGACGCACGCAATCCGCCGTTTGCCTCTTCAAAACAAAAGCCCGTCGTCTGCGGAATCTCACCTTTCAAACCGTACAAATATAAATAATTGCGCGAATAGATATTTTTGAGACGGGCGGGCGTATCGTCCGCGACGATCTCTCCCGCATCGATGATGACGACACGATCGGATGCGTTCGCCTCCTCCATGTAATGCGTCGTAAGAAAGACCGTCATGCCCATCTCGCGGCGCAGCCTCGACACCGTCTCCCAGACACTCTTCCTCGTCTGCGGATCGAGCCCCGTGGTCGGTTCGTCGAGAAACAAAAGCCGCGGCGCATTCACGAGCCCGCGTGCAATGTCCGCACGCCTGCGCTGACCGCCCGAGAGCTTTCCGAAAGGACGGTCGAGAATGTCTTTGAGATCGAGAAGTTCGTCAAGTCGGGCAAGGCGTTCCTGCCACTTCTTCCCGCACATCCCGTAGCACGCCGCGCGCACCGTCAGATTTTCGCGCACCGTGAGCAGATCATCGAGCAGGCTCCCCTGAAACACGACACCCAACAGCGGACGAATGTGATTCGCCTGCGTATCCAGGTCATACCCCGCAATGCGCACAGTTCCCGCATCCTTTTCAAGCAAGGTGCAAAGAATGTTGACCGTTGTGCTTTTCCCTGCCCCGTTCACGCCGAGAAAGGAGAACATTTCTCCTTGTTCCACCGAAAAGGAAATATCGCGCACCGCCTTTACGTGTCCGTACGACTTTTCAAGACGTTCCACTTCTATTATTTTTTCAGGCATTTGTTCCTCCTGTTTTTCGTCCGCATCCTCGCCTCCTCAAAGAAACGCAAATACTGCAGACAACAAATGTCTTTTTGCTCCGACCGCCTTCATTATAGCAATAACATTTGCACAATGTCAACCTTATGAACGAGACGAATGAGAATTTCAGCGCAACGCTTCGTTTCGGGTCAGGTTACATAATATGTCCCGTAATAATTCCGAAATTTTATATCGGTAACATCCCGCTTAAATATAACAGATTACCCCCCCCCGTCAAGCGTTTCGTGCTCAATCTAAAAAAATTTTATGAGACAATCGTTATTTTTTGAAAACTTTTCTTGGTTCCCATGAAATGCAAAAAACACCTTGACTTTCCATGGGGACGCTGTATAATAGACAAAAACACAGGGAGAGCCTGCATCATGAAATTAAATGAAATCAACTTGCGCGATCCTTATATTCTGACAGAGAATGGCGTCTGCTATCTGTACGGCACGACGGGCGGCAGCTCAAGCTGGAGCGGAAAGGCACAGGGCTTTGACGTCTACGTCAGTGAGGACGGAGAAAATTTTATCAAAAAGCCTGTTTTCCGTCCAAATCCCTCCTTCTGGTCGGATGAAAACTATTGGGCGCCCGAGGTACATAAGATCGGCGGGAAATTCTTTATGTTTGCCTCCTTCTTCCGTAAAGGAGAGCATCGCAAGTCGCATATTCTCGTATGTGATACGCCTGACGGGACTTTTGTTCCCCTTCCTGCGCCGCTGACACCTGAAAACTGGGATTGTCTTGATGCAACCTATTTTGAAGAAGACGGAAAGAAATACACGATCTTTTGCCATGAATGGACGCAGTGCAAAGACGGTGAAATGGTACTTGCCGAGCTTGACGAAAATCTTTCAATCAAAGGTCAGGTCCACGTTCTGTTCCGTGCATCGCAGGCGCCGTGGACGCGGGGATTTGACGGCGGAAACTTCATCACAGACGGCCCCTTCCTGCACCGCATGAAGAGCGGAAAACTGCTGATGCTCTTCTCAAGCAGCGGAGAGCACGGATATGCGATGGGCATGGCAACAGCCGATCGCATCAAAGGCCCCTGGACGCACTGCAAAGACCCTCTCATCAGCCAGGACGGCGGGCACGGCATGCTCTTCCAAAAAGGCGAAAAGCTGTTCGTGACTTACCATATGCCCAATCACCCGTCAGGTGCAGAACGTCCCTATTTTGCCGAAGTCATCGAAGAGGGCGACCGACTCGTCCTTGCAAAATAATCCTGCAAAATATGGGATACTATGGAGCTCTTGTTCTGATGCTCCTCTAGATTCTATAAAATTCTCAAGCCCGCCTGCAAAGCAGGCGGGCTTGGCGTTATCAGCCTTTTATACATTTTATCGGAAATTGCAACAGCCTAATCAGATGATCGCAGACTGAAAAAACCTGCAGAAACAACCGTTTCTGCAGGTTTTTTGTTACTTCTTTTTCCTGATGGCGCGCCCGCCTGTCAGAAGGATCATCTTGACCGCATCCATGGAGAAATCATGCGCCTCCACGATGAGCGGTTTATCGATATATCCCCTTGCGAGCACCTTCAGATAGCCCACATCCTTTGCGACCAGTTTACGGGCGCGTACCGCTTCCAGCGTCACGACCTCATTCGGCTGGAAGTTGCGCGAAAGCGTATCGATATTGATAATGCCGCGCTTGACGCGCACTTTGCGCTCTTCTGCCGCTTCTTTTACAGGAACAGGCTCGGACGGCGTCTGCATCGGCTGCGTTTCCGCGTCAGGCTCCTGCACCTGCTCAGGTTGAGGCTGCGGCATCTCCTCTTCTTCAAGATACATTGCCGCAACTTCGTCCGAGAGCGCCGATTGCGCTTCACGCATGGAGATCTTTTCACGGATGAGCGTTGCAATGTCTGCCTTGACGATCTGCGCATCCTCGGAGAGCTCCTTATTGGAATACAGCTTAACCAGCTTTTCCTCAATGAGCTCTTCCGTCGTCTGATAAGGAAGGCGGAAGCTATGATGTTCGACTTCTTCCTGGCGCAGTCCGTACTGCGCGGCAACCTGCGCAAAGAGATACTTTGCATAGCTGAGCTTGCGCTGCGAAAATACCTTTAAAAGCATCGGCGTCTTTTCATAACGCTTGATCTCGGACATGTCCTTTCCGCGATACTTGGTCTCCTCGTACTGCTTTGGATCGAGCGCAAACGCAACACAGAGTTTCCTGCCCTTGAACAGTACACAGGCAAGCGTTTTTCTTCCCGAATAAACACGCACCTGTCTCCAGCTCTCCCGCGTCTTGACCTGGGGATAAGAGCTGAATTCGTCCATGAGCTGTCCGAACCGCTCCTGCGTCTCCTCGCCAGACTGGATGAGCTTTGCACGGAAGCTGTAATTGTAGCGAACAAGGATTTTCCGTCCGTCAATGACGGTCACATTCGATTCAATGCTCCCGACATTCTCATCCTCGGGCTCTTCGTCCTCCTCGTCCTCTTCATCTTCCTCTTCCTCGGGCTCCTCCGCGACAACCGCAACCGCAAGCTCCGCATCCTCCTCGGGCGTCTCTTCGACGGGCTCTTCCTCGGGGACAGGAATTTCCTCAGGCATCTCCTCGACGGGCTCTTCTTCGGGAACAGGGATTTCCTCGGGCATCTCCTCGACAGGCTCTTCTTCGGGAACAGGGATTTCCTCGGGCGTCTCTTCGACAGGCTCTTCTTCGGGAGCAGGAACTTCCTCGGGCGCTTCCTCAACGGGCTCTTTCCTAGATGCGGAAACCGTCTCCGTTTCTTCCGTCTTATTTTTTGCTGCACGGCGGGAATACAGGACGATATCGATCACCAAGAATGCCGCAACTGCCGCCGCAAGGAGCGCAACGCCTGCAATCTGCCACTCGGTAATGGCGAGCAATCCGAACAGCACCGGTGCGGCAACACTTGCCGTCACTGTTTTTCCGCTCTGCTGCGGGGCGGGAGCGCTGTCTGCGCCGCCCCGCACGTCATCGGAGGGAGTTTCTTCCCCGTCATTGTTCCCATCGTCATTTCCGTCATCGTTTGCGTCGTCGTTTGTGTCATCGTCTCCGCCCTTGCCGCCATTGGCGCCTCCGGACAAGAAGTAGGCGGCAAGAACGATCAACTCAATGAGGAGCGCCGCACCAAGCGCAATCATCACCCAGAAAATGGGATCGAGCCCGTTTTGGACGATCGTCCATTCAAGCGAAAGATTATCAGTCGAGCCGTTGCTCCATGCATAGTTGTCAGCATCGCGCAGGTACAATGTTACGCCGTAAGTGCCCTCTTCCGTCGCCTGGAGCAGGATACCTCCGTCTGCCTCGGGAACAAGCCCCGTACCTGCCACCGCTTCCAGGACACCGACCAATCTCAAATCGATCGGAATCAGGATGCGCTGTTCTTCCCCTGTCTTTTCCGTGCTGACCGTCAAAGGTGTATCGTCGCTGTCAATGGCAGGCAGGGCAACAACGGCACGCGCGATCGTAAAGGCCGTCGCGGTTGCCTGTGAATCCAGGGAATAATTCTGCGAGCTGATGACTGCGCGAACGCTGTAGCTGCCTGCAAAGACGGGAGCCTCGGTGGAATACCACGTCGAACCGTTGTTGGCAGTGCCGCTGTAAACAAGCGAAATACTCAGCGTCTCTCCTGCGACCACACCGGAAAGGATCTGTGCCGTTGCCGTCTTTGCGGTACCGTCGTAGGTCAGATTTTCATGAAGCGTGATTCCCACCTCAACGACAGCGGGCAAGATCTCAAGCGTACCGCCTACAAATTCAATGGCGTAGTTATCGTTCTCCCAGCTTGCCGAGATGGCATACGTGCCCGCATTCCAATCCCCTGTAGAATCGGCTGCGGAGAGCGTGATGTTGAGATTTGTGAACTCGCCCTGCGTCTCTATCCGATATGCACTCTGATCGAGTTCGGGCATCGAACCGCTGTAGAAGAACTCCTGCGGCAAAATGCGCACGACAATAGAGGCAGAAAGCATCGTAAGCAAAGTCTGCGTTTCCCTAAGGGCATAGTTTGCATCGGGCGTGACAAAGGAAGCAGTCGCCGAATACTCGCCTACATCGCGGAAGGTCTTTCCTTCTCCGATCGTCACGGCAAGTTCACAGTGCGCATCGTTGACGTCAATATAATATGCCGTGACCGTCTGTTCGCTGCCGTTATAAGTGAACTGCGTTTTATCCCAATGAACATTGACCGTTCTCGCCTGAATGATCAGCTCTGCGGTACGCGTCCAGTCGGGAGAGACATAGTTCTTGCTTGCGGAATGCAATGTGACGGTGATCTCATATTCGCCCGCATTGCGCAGCTGGAAAGGCGTTGCACTGTTCTGTCCGTCAAGGGTGTATTCTGCCGTCACCCCGATCCCGTCAAGCCCGACGGGGAGCGTTCCGGACAATGCGATCGCGTAGTCGGCGCCGTTGAACACGTGCGTTTCGCCTGCAAACGAAAGTCCCGAAAGGTCGTATTCCGCCTGCGAAATCGTATATTCGAGCGGCTCGGAATAAATCTGAGCATAATCATCCGTACCTGCCACATAGGCGCGGACATAATACGTGCCTGCATCTGTATACGGCTCGAAATGATGATCCGCAGGAAGTTCGCTTCTCTTGGAGGAATAGACGTATACGATCTGCGCATCGTCAATCGTCTCCCCTCCGATCGTCAGAACCGAGCCGACAGGCGTCTTTGCCGTATTGTCATAGACCCATCCTGCAAGCGTAGGAATGCTGACAACAAGTCCGTCGGACGCCTGCGCCTGCCTGATCTGCCAGGCAACCTGCGCATCAGCTGTCCCTTCCGAAAGCGTATTCCAGCGATAATTGGCGGTATCTGCGAGCCGGAATGTGACGACATAATCACCTGCGTGCTCCGCCGTGTAGACGTTCTCCTCCGCCAGAGATACCACTCCGTCATAGGCTGCGTTGAGCGCTTCGAGCGCCTGCTCTGCCTGCGTCTGCACCGACTGCTCCGTACCGTTATAGAAGAAACCGTCAAGCACGGGAACTTCCACAATCTTTCGTGCCACGGTGAAGCCGTCAAGCACTGCCGTCATCGTGTAGTTGCAAGTCAAGCCTTCAGCACTCTGTGCCAGCGTGAGCGTCACGGAATAGTTCCCTGCCAGCGTCGGGACAATGCTCCCGCGGTAGCTCGTCGTGCCGTCAAATGCCGTACCGCTGTAGGTCCAGACAAAGAACGGATCGAGCGCCGTTTCACGCGTATCGCCGTTCGCCAGAGCACTGACAGAGACAATGCTTGCGGGCGTGATCGTCTCACCGTATGTTCCGCCGCCTTCGTCGATGTTCACGGTCACCTGTCTGCGCGCAACCGTATAGACGCCGTTCGTGAAGGTAAGCGAATAGTTATGAGCACGTTCGCCCTCTGCTCTTCCGCAGATAGCATATGTACCCGCATTGACTTTTTCGCCCAATCCTTCAATGTAGAGCGTGTAGACGAGCGCAGCGTCATCGGGAAGGACAACATTTTCCCTTGCGCTCAGTGCGGGCGAAGCAATATCCTCGTCCCCATACGTGGCCTGCGCGTTATCGATGGTCACCGTAACGGCAAGCCGATCGATAAACAGCGTTTGAGAAGCATCCGAAAGACGATAATTCGCATCCGTACATACAGCAGTCGCCTGATAGCCCTCTTCACGGTAATCCATGAATGCGCCGTCCGCAATGTTCACTGTAAGCGTCTGACGACCCTCGTTCACATCGAGGAAGTAGGCAGAGACCTGCTGTACCTTGCCGTTATAGGTGTAATGCGTCTGTTCCCAGACAACCGATACTTCACGCGCCGCAATGCAGATCTCAACCGAGACTGCCTTGGGGGTGTTGTAGTTTCCGCTCTCGGTCGAGAACGTCGCAGTGCGCGTCACCGTTCCGTCCGAAACATCGGTCACTTCGCCGCTGTATGCGACCTTGAGCCCGATCCCGTCCAGACCGTTGGGAAGCGCGGCGATCTCGGGCGCATGCGCTTTTCCGTCATAGACATAGCTGTATACGCCTTCCGTCTGCGTCCAGTCCGCAAGATCGAACACCAATCCCGACAGATCGTAGTCGGCACGCTCTATCGTGAAGGAGACAGATTCCGATGTGACTGACGCATAGTTCGCCGTCTGCGTCGTTACACCGTGCACGCGGTAGCTGCCTGCAACGGCGGGTTTTCCTTCCTCGGCGCTCCAAGTGCCGTCGTTGGAAGTTCCCTCATAGTAGTACGTGATCTGTGCATCTTCGGGCAGAGCGCTTACTCCGCCGCTCACCGCGTAAACGGGACTGTTTGCCGCACGTCCGTATGTCCAGCCGTCAAGCGTCAGGCTGAGCGTATAGGACGCCCTCAAAATGTAGAAATACACCGTCTCCGTTGCCGCCTGATAGTTTGCCGACTGCTTGACAGATGCCGTCAGACTGTAATATCCTGCGCTCTCGGGAGCCTCTTTCTGATTTGTCCACGGGGTTCCGTCATACACGGTCACCGCATTGTACAAGTAATCGACCGTCTGCTCGGCCTCGCCGTAGCCGCTCACCTCGGGAACGCTTGCCGCCTGCGAATATGTCCAGTCCGCAATGTGTACGCTCAGCGTGACGTTCGCGCGGGCAATCGTGAATGCGACCGCTTCGGTACGGTATGCCGCATAGTTTGCCGTCTCGCCGATCTCGGCATAGACCGTATAATTTCCTGCAAGCGTCGGTTTTCCGTCCGCAGACGTCCAGCTTCCGTCATTGGAGGCGCCGCCGTAAGTGTACGTCACGCTTCCCGTTCCCGGGTTTGCCGTGACGGAAGGCTGCGCGCCCTCTTCTCCGTATGTCCAGCCCTCAATCTCGACTGCGCTCGCAAACGAAGCTCTTGCGATCTCAAAGGACTCTTCAAAGTCGTACATATCATAGTTCTGATTGCCCGTGAACTTCACCGTGACGGTATAGCTTCCCGCAAGCGTGGGCGCCGAAGAGCTCTGTGTTTCGTTCCACGTCCCGTCGTTGGACGTACCGCTGTAAACCACGGTATACTCGCCCTCCGCAAGTCCCTCGATCGTGATCACGGGAACTTCGCCATAGACGTTGTTGGTTACCCCGACCGTCACATCGAGCGAGTCACCCGCGGCCTTTGCGATCGTGAAGGAGACAGATACGCGCTGACCGTCTGCCATAAGCCATGCGTCGACATAATTTACGCCGTCGCCCGCGACGTATGCCGCAACATAGTACGTGCCCGCATCCGTCGGAATAACATCGCACTCCTGCACGAGCTGTGCATCGCGGAAATACTTGTAGACGACGCTGAGCACGCCTGCATTCCCCGCAAAGCCTGCCGTCACACCCGAAGGAGACGCTGTCTTCTCTTCGCCGTATGTCCAGCTGTTGTTTGCAAGCGTCAGTGTTCCCTCGAACTGCGGCACGCCCTTTGCGATCGTCCAGACAATCTCACGCTCGCCCGTTCCGCCCGTTTCGTCATTCCAGACATAGTTGGCGTTGATGATGGTCAGCGTACCCGTATAGTCCCCCGCATTTGTCGCGACAGCGTAGATGCCTCCGCTGTCCGTACCGATGGTAAGTCCCGAGACCCACGTGATGCCCGACTGGTAACTCACCACCCTGTTCCTCTGTTCAAGACCGTTGTAGTCGGTTGAACTGTTTTCAAAATAAGGAACGGCGATCTTCTTCGGTGCGATCGTGAAGGTTTTTGTATCCGACGCTTCGCCATAGGAAGTTGTTGCAAGCACCGTGACTGTCACGGTATACTCACCCGCATCCGTGGGAACGGTGGACGAACGATATTCCCCGTCCGTCGACTCGAACAGATAGACATACGTTCCGGGCGCCGTGACGGTAAAGGAGATGAACAGATCTTCTGCCGAACTTTCTTCGCCGATGATCGCTTCCTGCGCCAGCCCGTCCGTATCGCCGTACGTCCAGCCGCCATCTCTGATCGTCACCGTGATGCTGTTCGCCTCAGCCGAAATGTTGAACGTAAACGTCTTTTCCGTCCCGTCCTCCATATCTGCCCAGCGGTAGTTTTCCGCATCGGTGAGGCTCAGAGTGATACTGTATCCTCCCGCCTGCATCGCCGTGATCTGCGGATATCCTGTCGCGGCATAGCTCAAAGAGCCGCCGCCCGCGTTGGTGATGTACGCAAAGTAGGTCGTGAACGCATTTGCCATCCAGTGCTCGCCTTCAATGCGCGAATCGGAAATCTGAAGCGTATTGAGCTGCTCGGAACCGCTGTACATGAGCGAATTTCCGCCCGACCACACCAAAGTCACGGTATATTTCGCAACGTTCACGGGGCATTCGAATGTATCCCCGTCCGCATCGCCGTAGTCGTACGCTCCGTCATAAAGCGAACCTGCGACCGTGAATCTGACCGTATAATCGCCTGCGCCGATCGAGCGCGCCGCGATCTTCTGCTTGAACTCCGTTTCGGTCGCCGCGACCGGTTCCTCGCCCTGATAGAAGCCTGCAAGCTCCGCCGAACCGAACTTGACGCCGATGGGCGTGATGTTCTTGTCGTCGGCTGTGACGCCGTATTCAAGATTACTCCAAAGATATTCCTGCGTCACCTCGTTCGCGGCAGTGTTGATGTCCACAGTAAATGCGAACGTCTTGCGCTCGTAGCACTCGATGCCGTCCGAGGTTTTTGCAACGACGTAGAAGTAGTACGTCCCACTCTCCGAAACATGCGTGACCATGAATCCTTCGACAGGCGTGCCGTTTTGCGTATCTTCCGCATCCTTCGTGACAAAGTATTCGAGCGTCAGTCTGTTCCGATACGCCGCCGACGATTCGTTGGTCAGTTCATAGGAATCGAGCGCGCGGTGCGCATTGGCGTCGTAGAAGGTACCTTCCCCGCCGTAACCCGCGAAGGTGAAATCCCCTTCCGTAAAGTCAGCCTCTGTAACGGTATACTCGCCCGCATTGCCCGTTCCCTCATGGTCTGCGTTCCCCGTAAAGGTCACGGAATAGTTTCCGCTCTCCAGAAGCGTTCCGTAAACGACATAGCTTCCGACGGGCGTCGCCGTCGTGATCGAAACCGAGGTCGCAAGCGCAATGACAGGTTTTTCGCCGCCCGTCAGCGTCTCGCCGTTGGGACCTGCGTCCTTACTTGCCGCCGACAGCGCGGAGCCTTCGGCAAGCGCTGCCGCAAGTGCGGACTGCGCGTTCCCGTAGACGGAGGAGACATCCCCGATGTTCACCGTAATCACGCGTTTTTTGACGGTAAATTGACCGTTTTCACCGCGGCTGCCCGTAAATGTGATGACATAGTTCCCGAGCACATCCTTCTTGGAGGACGCGACGGCGACGAGGAAATACTCCCCTGCATTGGTCTCACATGTGACCGCCTGCCCGCCCTGTGCCGCAGTCATTGCCGACACCGTGATGACGATCTGATCATCTTTGACGAGCGTATAAGCGTTGTCATCCGCATAGTTCCACCAGCCGCCCTGCTTGGTGCTTGCCGCAGGCGTCGTATCGCCGTACTGCATGGAATCGTCGGAGATGGCGATGTTCACCTCACGTCGATGCATGCGGAACAGCTGCGTATGGGAGTTTTCACCCGATGTCTTTAAGACATAGTTCTGATCCGCATTGTCTCCTTCTGTGAAAATTGCCGTGAAGGAGTAATCATCTGCCGCTCTGAACTCTCTCTTATCGGACAGAGCAAGGGGAACAGGCGACTGTCCACGATCGTTCAGGATATAATAGACCGGCTGAACTTTTGTGATCTGATTGGTGCCGTCATAGGTGTATTCCGTCTCGCCCCACTCAACTTCCACCTCAAGAGCACGGATGACAACGATGAACTTCATCGAAGCAGGCGCCTGATAGTTGTCGCTGCCTGCTTTGAACGTCACCTCGATCAGCTTATAATAATGCGTTTCCGTTCCGATGGTAACGGTATTGTCTCCGTCGTCATAGCGATTGACCTTTCCTTCCGTAATGGATACGATGGAAGGGAAAGACCCGTCGGCAGGAGCCTCCTGCGCAAGACCGTTCAGATAGGACTCGATCGCATCGGGCCGATGCACCTTTCCGTCATAGAGATAGAGATAGGCATACAGCGGCACTCCGTCCACACTCGCGGTGTAATCGGTATCCCCGAACAGCGACAATACATTCAGAGAATTATCTGCCGTGTATGTCGCCTTGCTGATCGTGAAATCCGTTGACGCATCCGTGAAGTTATAATTCTCGCTCGATGCCGTGACGGTGACCGTGTAGCTCCCCGCCTTCGTCGGTCTGTCCTCAGAACCATAGTCTACAGTCGTTCCTTCATAGTGATAGACAAACGTGATGCCGTCAATCTCTTCACCTGCAAAGGAAGCCGTATATCCCTTTTGCGTTCCGTCATAGGTGAGATATTCACTGTCCTCCTCCACGCCCTTATCAAGCGCAAGCTTGATGCCGACGTTCTTCGGATTGACCTGATACTGCCCTGCGTTCTGCGTTCCGTCGCCGAAGTCCTGCGATCCCTTGAACGTGATCGTATAGTTCTGTTCGACAGGGACATCGCCGCCGAACGGCGAATCCGCCGCATACGTCCCGACGATCAGGTAATACCCGACATCCGTTGTCCCTTCATTCTGCGAAGGAATGGGCGTCCCTTTGTTATAGACTGCAAGCGTGATGAGGTCGTAAACAGTTGCGACGCCGTCCGTCTCATAGATGTTTCCTTCCGTGACGCTTGCCGTGAGTGCATTGAAAGCATTTCCGTAGGTGCTTCCCGACGTTCCCGTCTTGTCGTCGATCGTGACCGTGATCGCGCGCGCTTTGACTGTCAGCGTGCCGTCCGAAAGCGTGAGGTCGTAATTGCCTTCATAAGCGCCCGAAAGCTTGATCGTATACGCTCCCGCATTGTCTCCGACTAAATAGACGGAAGAGACCGTAAGCTTGAACGCCGCGCCTTCGCCGCCCAGTCCCATCTCGGTGAGCGACTCCCCGAAGGGACGATCCTGCGTCCAGTCGCCCGCTCCGTACTTGTAAGAGAGCGTATAGCCGCTGTCATTGTCAAACGCCTCGCCGTACGTGGTCGTCGCGTCCGCCTTGATTGAAAGCGCGTACTTGTCGATCGTGACCGTGAAGGAATACTCCGTCGTACCGCTCTGCGTTTGATCGCCGTACACCGCATGATTGTCTGCCGTGACATAGTAGTAGACGGTATACGTTCCCGCATTTTCCAACGTCAGGCTCTGCGACCATTCACCGTCCGCGAGACGGAAATACCACTTCACCGAGCCGCTGTTGAGCGCATCATTCACGAGCGTGACTTCTCTTTCCTGCGCCGCTTCGTGCGCTTCGCTGTCGTATGTCCCCGCATACCCCGTTACGTTGACTGTCATTTGCGCGGGTTCGATCTTAAACAGCGCCTGCATGTCGCCGCCCGTAAACGTCACGGCATAGTTGGCATTGATCGCTTCGGCGGTGACCGTATAGCCCGCAGCATTGGCGTTCGTCTCGGACGAAAGGACGGTTCCGCAGGTAAAGGAAATGATAGCCTTGATGGAATCGGCGGAGTAGTTACCCGAAAGGCCCGCCGCCGCATAGACAAGGCCGAGCGAAATGTACGTATCTCCGTACGTCCTTGTTACGTCGTTCACGGTGACCGTGACGGGACGAGCCGTAACGTTGAGCGTCGCAGTTACAATTGTCCATGTATAGTTGGTGAGTTCCGTCTTGTCAAGAATGGGCGTGACGGTATATTTACCGACCGAGCCGTTCTTCGCGCCGGGGGCGTAGTCCTTGCCCTCCTTTTGCGTCG
>ERZ1643246.210-NODE-210-length-76434-cov-5.505545_pt1 | contig 76434 bp, 72 predicted proteins | sample MGYA00579265_ERZ1643246 | MGnify/ENA primary metagenome ERZ1643246 (study PRJEB29033, sample SAMEA4952261) | chicken gut metagenome | biome: Broiler Chicken; feature: Gastrointestinal Tract; material: Caecum | place: Ireland | collected 2018 | study: Broiler... | reverse complement strand
TTTCGATGTCTGCGCCGGATTCGCCGCCACTGTTCATGATACTGCATGCTGTCTCCATTCATGACACGAACCGGCATGGCGTAGTGGATGTCGCTCTGGGCCTCCAGTGCCACCAGAATGGTGCAGGAGCCCAGCTGCACCTTCCGCACCAGATCCCGAATCACTTCGCTGGTATGAAGCGTTCCGGAGTTTTTCCAGATCCGGGAAGAGGCAGGTTTACATTCCTGGATATTCTCCGGCCAAAGTACCTTCCTGCCACCAAACCACCGGGCATTCAGAAAATCAGCGAAACGCTCCGGATCACCGAGATAATCAATAGTAACAACATTCTTTTCCTGCATAAAATCTCCTTTCATCTGTTTGGCCGAATGGCCATAAAGGGATCCCCGGAGGGGGCTCATCTGTTTGGCCGAATGGCCATAAAGGGATCCCCGGAGGGGGTTCATCTGTTTGGCCGAATGGCCATAAAGGGATCGGGAGATTCTTTCTCTTTTCAGGAACCTCCCTGCCTGTGAAAATGGGGAATACAAAGCATTGAAGTTCTTGAAAGACAGGAAATGAAAAACAGACGTGTCCCAAAAGAATAAAAATAAAATGCTTTTGTAATGTTTAAGTTAGCATACAAAAGGGAAAATGTCAATGAATTTTGAAGAAATTATTTCGTGTGAATGCGACAGTGTTCGACAACGATATCTTATCTACATGCAGATGAAAAACTGGAAAAGCAGGCGAATGGTTGACCGGATATGGCGCAGTCAGTCTTTCCATCAGAAACAGAAATCCGGAAAATGGAGGATTTCTGTTTCTGATGGAAAGCTATGAGACATGTATTTTTACAGCGCAAACCGCATTATTTCTTCAGCAATCTCTCCAGATCATTCTGTGCCTGCTCTTTGGAGGAGAAGACGATACCATGAATCCCTTCCTCTTCAGCAGCGGCCACATTCTCCGGGCGGTCATCGATGAATACCGTTTCTCTGGGGTCCAGGCCGCAGGTATTCAGCAGATGGCGGTAAATTGCGGGATCCGGTTTGATCAGTTTGCACTGATAGGAAAATACCGCATAATCAATATAAGGGAGAAATTTCATCTGATCCTTCGTCTCCTCATAGATTTTCCGGCTGTAGTTGGACAGCACATAAAGATGATAGCCCCGTTCTTTCAGGCCCTTTACCCAGTCCACGGCATAGGGAAGAAGGGAAATGGTTTCCGAAGCCCGCCGGTAAGCCAGACGCACGGCATCTTCGTATTTGGCGGGAGCATTTTTCACAAAGCCCTCTTCCAGCTCTTCGTCCGTCATCACCCCACGGTCGGTCTCGTTCCAGAGGGGATTGCCGAACATGGCCGCCTGGATGGCTGCCCGGGTGTCCGCATCGAAGCCGAGACGGATCATATAAGCTTCGGAATCATAGTCCATCAGCACATTTCCCACATCAAATATAATATTTTTAATCATGGTGATCTCCTTTTTTCTCCTGGTTTTGGGTATCGTTCTGGTTTCTGTTTTTCAGATAGCGGTAAATGAGATTGTATCCGTATAGAAAAACGGGAACCACAATGGTGCAGTACAGGGAAGCCATCAGCCAATCCTGGGCATCGGGACTTCCCGACATGGCGAATACCAGTGTGGAACCGTACATGGCCACAAGAAGGACAACGCCTGCCAGGGCCAGAATACGCTGAATCTTTTTCATGGAAACTCCTTTCTTTTGTCAGGCCATATGGCCATAAAGGGATCCCCGCAGGGGGGCCGGATATCTGGTGTTGGCCGGAGGAGGGAAAGGTGCTTTCCTGTAACAGTTACCTCTTCCGGCAGATACAGTTTCATTATACTGGAAATACCAGCAAATACAAGAGAAAAATGGATGCCGCGAAATGCCGTGACTTCAGGTTTCGTTTGACAAATCCAATGGCCTGCCCTATAATACGCTTAACAAGACAGCCGGTAAGGGAGGGTAGGGCTCCCCGCCCCAGCGATATTGTTTATAGAAAATAGCCGCCTACTTTTCTAGGGCAGGGCGGCTATTTTTTATGGGTATATGTAAGGATTGATACGATCAGACTGGCTGTAGTCAGTATTATCATAAACAATTCATAATCACTCATAAGCATCCCCTCCTGACAAGACTCAGGACAGGGAGTCACAGCCGCCCTACCGGCTGCCATGGTAAACATATTATCAAAGTTCAGTCAAAAATTAGTCGCCAATCTTGACCAGAGACAGGGCGGCTATTTTTGTTTTCATAATTGGAATGGATAGAAATACTTTTATCAGGTACAAATGAGAGTATGAAAAATACTGAGATTTGACAAAGCAGGAAAAGTTTTGAAAAGAAATCGTGAGTAAATGTAACGTATACTGTAAAATCTAGTACATTCCTATAACAATGTCAACAAAAACGAAAAAAATATGCGCGAAAAAAGTTTCGCAAAATTCGACAGCTTTTTCCCGGAAAAATCGTTGGTGTATCGGGAACAAATCTGTCAGAGTAAATGAAGAAGTCCTTAATAAAACAGAAAAATCACAGGGAATGAGAAAACAAGAAATAAGTTTACATAACACATTAGGTATGAGGAGAAGGGATACGCGGAATGTAAGCGGGATAAATGGACAAAAACATGAAAAAAGCCATTAAAATGGGACATTCCGCATTGACTGAAAAATGAAATTATTGTATTTTAACACTGTTAAACTTTGATTTACATAAAGGAAAAGCGAGACAAGTGATCAGACGGACTTTCTTGTGGAAATCCGATTGGAAGCAGGGGAGGAGTGATAGGTTGCGGCTGAAAGACGGGCTGGTTCTGAGAAAAGTGGCGGATCAGTACATTATTGTTCCAACTGGAAAGCGCGTGAAGGAGATTCCCAATATGGTGTATATGTCTTCCTCCGCCGCATTTCTGTGGGATTATATGAAAGAAAATCCGTTTACGGTGGAGAAACTGGCGGATAAGATTCTGGAACGGTACGAAGGAGTTACAAGAGAGACGGCTCTGGAGGATATCGGACAGTTTATTGAGACTTTGAAGCGGAACAACATTCTGGAGCGGGAACCGGGAGATCCGGAACCGATGGGTGGTTCCGTGAGAGTGGTGGTGAAAAAGGATGCCAGGTGATGATCTGTGCGGCGGACTTCCGCCGGGGGACCAGTTTGCGGCATTGCTGGCAAAAGAAGCCAGGGAAAAGGCCATTCCCATATCCGGAACCTTTGAACTGACGCCCCGCTGCAATTTCAACTGTAAGATGTGTTATGTACATCTGAAGGAAGAGCGGATTCCCCAGTTTGGCCGGGAACTGACCGCTGAGGAATGGCTGCGGATTGCGCGGGAAGCGAAAGAAGCAGGAATGCTTTATCTGTGCATCACCGGAGGCGAGCCTACGCTGCATCCGGAGTTTGAAACCATCTACCGGGAACTGGCGCAGATGGGATTTTTTATCACCTTACAGACCAATGCGTCCACCATGAAAGGGAAGGTTCTACGGCTGCTGGAAGAGTATCCTCCGAAGTTGGTGAAACTGACCATCTATGGTTCCAATGATGAAATGTATCGGGATGTCTGTGAGGTGGAACATGGATTCGCACAGGTGGATGCGGGGATCCGGGCATTGAAACAGCTGGAGATTCCGATGTTGGCGGTTACTACGGTGATCAAGAATAATAAGGATGATCTGGCGAATATTCACCGGTATACGCAGGAAATTGGGATTCCGTGGATTTATTCAACGGCGGTGCATCCTTCCATCCGAGGGGCGGAGACGGATGCGGCGGCGGTGGCGATTAACGAGGATACGGCCACGGACTTCCGGGCGGATGTACGGTGGATGATGGAACATCCATGGAGGAAAGAAGGGGATAAGCCTTGCGAGCATTGCAAGGGGTATCGGAACAGTTTCTGGATTACATGGGATGGGAAGATGCGGTTTTGTTCGTTTATGGATGAGCCGGATATAGAAATTAGTGAATCCCCTCTTTGTGTTTCGTGGAAATTATTAGTAAATTTTGAAGAGAAACTCCAGTGGCCCGAAGCATGTAGAAAATGTGGCATAAATAAAAACTGTCGGATATGTGTGGGAGCAATATCAGCGCGGAGCGGCAGTATTAGAAAAGTAGATGATAATTTCTGTAATAAATTCAGACGATATTTAATGGAATGGAGGAACTAAGAATGGATGGGCAAGTATATGTAAAGGTTCAGGCAGCTGATAATAGTAGTAGCAAAAAAACAAGAATAGGAATATCCGATGGAAGCATTAGTGTTCAGTATAGAATAGATTTTAATTTAAGTACCGGATTTACGGGTCATGGATGGGATATACCAGCAAATCAGTATAACGATGCAATGAGTTTTTCCCAATATGTTGTACCTAATGATGTAAGTGCCACTCAAGCTAACCTGTCTGCTGCATTTAGTACAATAAGTGGAGCATCATATTATGCGGGCTACATTGTTAATACAATGGGTTGTGGGGCATGACATATATCTTTCGTATCATTGATACTTGTGTGAAAGTTAATTTATTATTTGATTTGTCTTATAGGTGGCATGACTTTATTACAAATGAATATAAAAAGGGTATAGAAGTCAATTTATTATTCTCATCAGATAATAACTATTATGGATTATATAATATTAAATCTTTTCTTAATGGGGTGATAGTATATAGTAATGAGGGTGGGTTACTAGCATCAAAACAGAATTGGGAAAAAGCATGTTTGTATGCAAATAATTATGAACAGTCAAGTTCTCTAGTATTGGTGCAATTATATTCTTACCTCCTCACCCGCCGCACCCTCCTCATCCACAGCTCCCTCATCGACCACCATGGCAATGGTATCCTATTCCTGGGCCCTTCCGGTATCGGCAAGACCACCCAGGCGGAGCTTTGGAACCGCTACCGCGGTGCGGACATCCTCAACGGCGACATGGTATTCGTCCGCCAGTGGGAGGACGGTTTCTACGGCTATGGATCCCCCTGGCACGGTTCCTCGCCCTACTACAAAAACGCAAAGGTGAAGCTGAAAGCCATGATTACCCTGGAACAGGCTCCGGAAAATTCCATCCGGAAGCTGTCCGGATTTGAGGTACTGCAGGGAATGATGGATCAGGTATTTCTTCCCCACTGGTATCCGGAAGCAATGGACGACTGTCTGTCCACGCTGGATGCCCTGTTAAGTGAAGTACCCATTTATCATCTGGCCTGCCGTCCGGATGAAGACGCAGTACGTCTGGTGGAACAGGAACTGGGACTGTAACCGCCATGACAACGGCAGACCCATATTCATTTGGCAGCAATGCGAAATCCTACGCTGCATACATATTTACATACCACACAGGAAGGGGGAGTCTCCAAAAAAAGAGATTCCTCCTTTTTGCGCGATAAGCCCGGAGGGCGGCCGCCGTGCTTGCACGAGCGGGTCTCCGCTCCGCTCCGGTCGGTGCTAAACGCGTGCCACCGGCACGTAGCACCATCCTCCGGGCAACGGTCATCGAGCGGCAATCCCGCGAGATGAGCGAGGTATCGCGGTGATCGGATAGGGGAAGATTTCTTCCCCTATCCGATCTGACAATGCCTTGAAATTACCCCCACAGGAGACCACCCATGCTTCATTTTGCCATTCATCTGTTAAAAAAATTCTTTGAAAAAGACTGGGCCAGGATCCTTTCCGCCTGGATCTGGATTCTCCAGTATGTGCGGAAATACTGGCTGCAGATTGCCCTCTACACGTTGCTGGGCCTTTTCGGCACCATTTTCGGCCTGGCGGGCACCGTGGTGTCCAGGAATCTCATCGATGCGGTTACCGGCTTCAATTCCGATTCCATCGGATGGGCTTTCGGCATGTATGTGGGGATGGGCGTTGGCCGGGTATTTATCAACATCATCACCGGGAAGATTTCCCTTCTGATTCAGACAAAGGTGCAGAATGAGATCAAAGCCGATGTTTTTGACCAGGTGATGTGTACCGAATGGGAGGCCATGTCGGATTATTCCACCGGCGATCTGCTGGTGCGGACCAGCGGGGATTCCGGATCCATTGCCAACAGCGTACTCACCTTTATCCCCAGCGCCGTGACGGCGCTGACCAATTTTGCCGGAGCCTTTGCCATTGTCTGCTACAATGACCCGCTGATGGCGTTAATCGCGCTGGCGGGGGCGCCGGTGACGGTGCTGACTTCCAGGTACCGGATGGCGAAGATGCAGGAATTTCAGCGGAAGAATCAGGACATGTACAGTAAGAAGATGAGTTTTGATCAGGAAACTTTTCAGAATGTCCAGTCCATCAAGGCCTTTGGCCTCATCGGTCAGTTTTCCCGGAATATGCGGCAGCTGCAGCAGGACGCCCTGGCGCTTTCTCTGGAGCAGTACCGCTATCAGTCCTGGTCATCGGTGCTGATGTCCCTGACAGGGCTGGCGGTCAGCTATTCCTCTTATGGATTTGCGGTGTACCGGCTGTGGCAGGGGGAGATTTCCTACGGAACCATGACCATGTTTGTGTCCATGGCTTCTTCGCTCAGCGGTTCCTTCAGTTCCGTGGTGAGCCTGATCCCCACGGCCATCCGGGCGGCTACCAGCGCGGAGCGGATCATGGAAGTGATCACCCTTCCCCGGGAATCCTATGAGGACCGGGAAGCGGCGGAGAAAATCCGTGACCGGGGGAAGACGGTGGGAACGTATGTACATATGAACGACGTGACTTTCCGTTATAAAGATGGAAGAAGCGTCTACAGCCACGCCTCCCTGGAAGCAAATCCCGGGGAGATCGTGGCTCTGATCGGCCCCTCGGGGCAGGGAAAGACCACCACCCTGCGGCTGCTGCTGGGGCTGATCCGCCCCACAGAAGGGACACTGACCGTGGGAAATCCGGAAACCGCGGAATCTGCAAAAGCCGGCAGCGGCGCTTCCCTTCCCATATCCCCTTCCACCCGCTGTATGTTCAGCTATGTGCCCCAGGGGAATACCATGTTCGCGGGAACCATCGCGGAAAATCTCCGGATGGTGAAGCCGGAGGCCACCCGCCAGGAACTGCAGGAAGCGCTGGAGGCGGCCCAGGCATGGAAGTTTGTATCCCGGCTGGAGGACGGCATGGATACGAAAGTGGGCGAGCGGGGCCTGGGCTTTTCCGAGGGGCAGAATCAGCGGCTTTCCATCGCCAGGGCGCTGCTGGCGGACGCTCCCGTTCTGCTGCTGGACGAGGCCACCAGCGCCCTGGATGTGGCCACGGAGCGGCGGGTGCTGCGCAGCATCATGAAAAAGGATCCCTGCCGGACGGTGATTGTCACCGCCCACCGGCCCAGCGTGTTTTCTATGTGCAGCCGGGTATATAAGATCGAGGAAGGCGAAATTTGCCAGGTGGATGAGGAAGGAATCCGGGAATTTCTGGAAAAGTTCTGACGGAAATACGATAAAGCAGAGGGAAAAACGTGACAGTGAAGCCGAGAAGCTGAATTGTTACAAAAAACCACCGAAATATGGTCAAAAAAAGAGAAAGGATTTATTTGAAAACCCGATACGATTGCATGATATATCCTATGCGCAAATTAAAAGAATTATGTTAAAAAATCAAATGAATAAGAATATTTTATAAATATGTCATACCCTGGATTTTACTCAGAAAAATCCGGGGTATTTTCTGGGAAACATATCCACGATTTTGGGTGCAGAATATCTTTTTTCCAGGATTTATAATAGATGGGATAAAATGGCATTTTGAGGTACGAACCCGAAATCATGAGAAATACTGTCGTTTTTTATACCGGAAAGCAGAATGATTTCGGGATTATCAGCGCAGCTGATTCGAAAAGGATAACAGAGCAGCAGAGCCGGAAGTGAAGGGATGCTGCCGAAAGCAGGAAGGTGAGCCGATGAGAGTTGCAGTTTGTGACAGGATAAAAGCGGATGGAGAAGCGCTGAAAGAGCTGCTGACCGGATGCTGGAGAGGTGTGCCGGTGGAGGTGTTCGAGAGCGGGCAGGAGGTTCTGGCCCAGGCCAGGATGGGCAGGCTGTTTGAACTGATATTTCTGAATGTGGAGGAACCAGGCCAGGAGGAGCTGGAGACGGGAGCGATTCTCAGAGACCGGTTTCCGGGAACGGAGCTGGTTCTGGTCAGCAGCAGTCCTGCATTTGGTCCGGAGGCTTTTGAACTGGGGGCTCTTCATTATCTGATGAAGCCCTGTACGCAGGAGAAAATCCGGGAGGTGCGCGCCCGATATCTGAAAAACCGGGAGCGAAGATCCATCATTACCATCCGGAAAGGGAAACTTCAGGAGATCCCCTATCATCTGATCACTTATGTGGAAAGCTCCCACAACGATCTGCTGATTCATCTGGCCACCGGCTCGGTGCTGAAAACCAGGGGAAGTCTCCATGAGATGATGGAAAAGACAGAGGGGCGTTTTCTCAGGGTGAACCGGCGTTATATGGTCAACATGGAAGCGGTGGAACGGATGAGCGGGGATACCTGCGAGGCGGCGGGCGTTACCTTCACCCTCAGCCGGAGAGAGCGCGCAAAAAATAAAAAACAGTTCAATGAATGGCAGTTCCGGACCGCGACAGGCCGGCAGGACCGGTAAACCGATAAAACAGACGAAAGAGGGTTGCTTATGAAATATATCCGAATCGCAGTGATTGTGCTGCTGGCGTGTTCTCTGGGAATTTACGGGGCAGGTGTTGTGCGGGAGAGAGCCAATCGGGATCCCAGCATGCCGGTGATTACCAGTGACCGTCAGGTACTGGAAATTTCCACAGCATATCAGGAGGAGGACCTGCTGGCAGGTCTGACCGCCTACGATGAAGAGGACGGGGATCTGACAGATCAGATTCTTGTGGGAGAGTTTTCCCAGTTTGTGGAGAAAGGGCTGGCAAATCTCAGTTATGTGGTATTTGATTCCGCCAATCAGCCGGCATCTTTTTCCAGACAGGTACGTTTTACGGATTACCGGTCTCCCATACTGACCCTTACGGAGCCGCTGGTATTTTCCCGGGGAGAGACGGAAAATACCGCCTCCAGAATCGGAGCGCAGGATGTGCTGGACGGCGATATATCTTCTCTGGTGACGGAGACGGATTCTACGGTGGATTACCAGACACCCGGGGCTTATACTGTCAGCGTAGAGGTCAGCAACAGCTTTGGAGATGTGGAGGCACAGACGCTTCCGGTGCATGTGACAGAGGCCGGCAGCCGGGAACTGGATATTCAGCTGACAGAACCTCTGGTGTATCTGACGCCGGGGGAGGCATTTGATCCGTATGCTTATCTTGCCGGCCTTCTGGACGCTTCCGGGGAAACGCTGGATGCGTCCCTGGTGGAAGCGGAATCCGGGGTGGATCCGGCGGCGGCGGGCTGTTACGAGGTTCACTATTATGCGGACGATGGAGAGGGCCGGAACGGGGAGACCTGGCTGACTGTCATTGTTCGGGCGTAAAGGGGAGTACACATGGAAAAAGAGAGAACCTTTTCATTGGATGAAATCAGTCTGCTCAGCATTCTTTGGGATCTGCTGAGAAATCTGCCGCTGTTCTTTCTGGCGGCAGCGGCCGCCTGGTTTGCGGTGACGGGGGCGGGAAAGCTGCTGTATGTGCCGGAATATACGGCCACCGCCACTTTGGCGGTGAACGCCCGGGGCAGTACCAGCGCCTACGGTTCCCTGACTCTGACCAACCAGATGGCCAGCGTTTTCGGCGAGGTATTTACCAGCGATGTGCTGCGGGAGCGGATTGCCCAGGATATGGGAGTGGAAAGCTTTGAGGGACAGATTTCCGCCTCCGTCATTGAGGAGACCAACCTGATCACCCTGCAGGTGACCGGCCCGGATCCCAGGGAAACGTATCTGGTGATCCGCTCGGCGCTGGATAATTATGATACGGTATCGGATTACCTGTTTTCCAATGCGGTGCTGCGGATCGTACAGGAACCGTCGGTTCCCTACAGTCCGTCCAATATCCTGAATATCCACAGAATCCGCCGCCTGTCCATGCTGGGAGCTTCCGCATGTGTGGCTGCCGCGGTGATTCTTCTTTCTGTCCTGCGGTTTACCGTGAAGACCCGGGAAGGCGCGGTGCGAAATCTGGATGGGAAAATTCTGGGATATATTCCGTATGAAAGAAAAGTCACCTCGGTTAAGGAACTGTTCCGGAAAAAGAAAAAATCCATTCTCACCGGTTCCCCGGTGGTGAGCCTGGCCTTTTCGGAGAGTATCCGAAAAGCGGCCACCCGCATTTCTCACCACATGAAGCACAGGAATCAGAAGGTGCTGCTGGTAACCAGTGTGGGGGAAAACGAGGGGAAATCCTCCGTGGCTGCAAACCTGGCGCTTGCCATGGCAGAGAAGGGTAAAAAGGTGCTTCTGGTGGACGCCGATCTGAAGAAACCTGCCCAGTACCGGATTTTTGACCGGCCGGAGGGCGCCAAAGCCTGGTTTTCCGATTATCTGGAAGGCAATGCCAATGTGGGGGAGGTACTGACTTATAATAAAAAACGCCGCTTTTACGCGGTGTATCAGAACAACGGCGTCAAAAGCTCCGGATCCCTGCTGGATTCCGGGAGGATGAAGGCATTTCTGGGAGCCTGCCGTAAAAATATGGATTATATCATTTTGGATACGCCGCCCATGGGTCTTTCCAGCGATGCGGAACTCCTGATGCGTCAGACAGATACAGTGCTGCTGGTGGTACGGCAGGACTGGACGGATATCCGCATCATCAATGATATGGCTGATGTGATCCGGTCCGGCAGCGCAGATTTTGCAGGAATTCTGTTGAATGCTTTCCGAAAGGATATTTTTGAACATGCATCCGGCAACAGTTATGGAAGATACTACGGACGCCAGGAGAGAGGAGGAATTCGGGAAGGATGAGTACAGAACAGCGGAATACGGATGATGTAATCGATCTGGGAGCCCTTTTGTGGAATTTTTTCCGGGTACTGAGGCGGACCTGGTGGCTGATCCCTTTGTTGGCGTTGCTGGGAGGGGCGGCGGCATTTGTGCGGTATTCGGGATTTTACACCCCCATGTATCGGTCCACTGCCTCTTTTACAGTGATGACCGGCAGCAGCGAAACCGATTCGGAAAGTTATAATTTCTATTACGACAGTGCCACCGCAGGGCAGCTGGCAAAAACCTTTCCCTATATTTTAAGCAGTAATCTGCTGACAGATGCCATCGAGGCGGATCTGGGGGTGGAAAGCATCAATGGCAGTATTTCAGCGGAAGCGGTGTCGGATTCCAACCTGATCACCATGACGGTGATCAGCAGCGATCCGGAGGATGCCAGAGATATTCTGGAATCTGCGATCCGTGTATACCCGTCGGTAGCCAGATTTGTTATCGGAGAAACTCGATTCAATATGATTGACGTCCCCACGCTTCCCACGGAGCCATATAATCAGCCCAATGATACCCGGCAGATTGCCAAATGGGCCCTTGCGGGCGTGGCGGCGGCTCTGGCGGGGATGCTTTTTATGGCTCTTCTGAAAAAAACGGTACAGAGACCGGAGGAACTGAAAAGTGTTATGAGCCTTCCCTGTCTTGGAAACATTCCTCAGGTTCGGTTTAAAGCCAGAAAGAAGAAGGGGGCGCGGGATCTCACCATCAAAAACGGACGGCTTCCTCAGAATTTCCGGGAGAGTATTTTGAGTCTGCAGGTGCGCCTGGACCGGGAAATGGAAGAACGGAAAGGAAAGGTACTTCTGGTGACCAGCACCCTTTCCGGAGAAGGAAAATCCATGACCGCCATAAATCTGGCCTGTGCCGCTGCGGAGCATGGGAAAAAGGTACTGCTCATTGACGGAGATCTGAGAAAACAGCAGGATGGTCAGTTATTGGGAGCAAAAAGCGGCAAGGGCCTGGAACAGGTGCTGAAAAGCGAATGTCTTCTGGAAGATGCGCTGCAGAAGGAGAAGAAAAGCGGTGTCTGGATGTTGTGCGGCAGCAGGCCGGTTTCCCGGGTGGCCCGACTGCTTTCTCATCGGCAGATGCCGGAGGTTATGGCTGCCTGCCGGAAAATCATGGATCTGATTGTCATTGATACACCGCCCTGCGATCCCTTTGAGGATGCGCAGATCTGGTCCGAGTATGCGGATGGCATTGTATATGTGATTCGGCATGATTTTGTTCAGAAGAGAAGGATTGTGGATGGAATCAACGGGTTGGAGGACGGCGGTACGCCGATTCTGGGATATATCTTCAATGATGTCCCGGTTCACCGGGGCGGTTACGGTTACTACGGCTACGGACGGTATGGCTACGGTTATTACGGCTATGGAAAGTATGGCTATGGAAAATACGGCTACGGTGAAGGGGAAACTTCACAAAAGCCGGAAGCCTGAGAATGGAACACATTGACAGTGAGGCCGAAGGAGTGAACGGCTGCCGGCGGAGGATAACAGGAAGCGGGGAAAGGCATGAACAGAAGAAAGTTGCCGCATATCGTGGGAACGGCTGCCGCCATATGCCTGGCGGCACTGCTGATCTTCAGTGGTATCCGGGAAAATTATCCGGAAAGTGAAACAGAAGATAAAAACGGATATCAAAAGGCGTCCATCACCTTTGAACCGGAGAACCTCACCTATGACGGAACCGGAAATCTGGATCTGATGGAAGGGGTGCAGGCGCGGGATGCCCGGGGGAATGATCTGACAGATCAGGTGCAGGCCATCCTCACTGCGGAGGGTACGGAGACGGAAAAGAAAATCCGATACACGGTATTTGACGAAGAGGGTCGGGAAACCACCAGGGTGCGTACACTGAAAATGAAAAATTACAGCGGGCCGTCGATTTCGGCGGCGGATCCTCTGGAAGTGTCCGCGGAGGATCTGAAAGATCTGACGGCTGTTTTGGAGCAGAGAGGAGAACTGACAGCGGATGACGGCTTTTCCCGCAGTGTGCCGGAAGCGGTTTCCTGGGTACGTCAGCGGACGGGAGAAGGAATCTATCAGATTACGTTTACCCTGCGCAATGCCTATAGGGACGAGGCAATAGCCACTGTCAGCGCCCGGATATCCGGGGATGTCCGGGATATCACCCTGGAATTGTCCCGGAATCAGGTGACGATTCCTTTAGGCGGAGAGTTTTATCCCATGGATTATGTGCAGAATGCCGCAGATCCGTCCTATGGAAATCTCACATCCCGGATTCGGGTGATAAATCCTGTGGATTCTACGCGGCCGGGGAGATATACGGTGGTGTATACAGTGACTTCTGCTGATGGAACACAGAAGGCGGAGGCCATGCTGAATGTAACGGTCACAGGAGGGAACGATGACTGATCTTCATATTCATATTCTTCCAGGTCTGGATGACGGAGCTGACTCCTGGGAGGACGCTCTGGAAATGGCACAGATGGCTGTGGAATCCGGCGTGGAGATAATGGCGGCCACTTCTCATGCGAACCTGCCGGAAGGAAACAGAAAACAATACCGGGAATCAGAGAGATATCTGGGTGTGCTGGAGCAATTTCAAAAGCTTCTGGCGCGGGAAAAGATTCCGCTTCGGGTATGCGGAGGCATGGAAATATTTGCTGTGGGAGACTATCTGGAACGTCTCTTAAAGGGAGAACTGTTAACGTTGAATCAGACGTCCTATGTTCTGGCAGAATTTCCCATGGACTGTCAGGCTGCCATGATTTACCGGGCAGTGCAGCAGATGGAACAGGCCGGCTATCGGCCGGTGCTGGCGCACCCGGAACGGTATCTGTGTGTTCAGCAGGTTCCAGCCCATGTATACGAGTGGTATACCATGGGGGCAGTGATCCAGATGAATAAAGGCAGTCTGCTGGGACGATTCGGAGAGCGGAGCCGCAGAACCGCGGATTCGCTGCTGCGGCATGGTCTTGTGTGCGCGGCCGCCTCTGATGCCCATCGCCCATATATTCGGACGCCCCGGCTGGAAGAACTGTGGGAGACGCTGGCTGACCGGTACGGAGAACGAACCGCCTGGCTGCTGCTGGAAGAAAATCCCGCCCGAATTCTGGCCGGCAGAAGCATCCGAAAAGAACAGCCTCTTCCCTATGATTACTCCTGAAAAAGAACTGTCATGGAACGGCATGGATTTTATATGGCGGCAAGGCCCTGAGACAATCCGCTGGAATCCCCCGTCCATGACAGTTTTTTTCAAAAAATTTATAAAAAATTCATGGAAGTTCCGTTGCCTTTCTGCCAAAAAAGAGATACAGTTAAAAGGAAAATCGGGAAAGGCTGTGAGAAGCATGAAATATAAGATTGTATACACCAGCGCGACGGGCAACACCAGGAATCTGGCATTTGCCATTTATCAGGCCCTGGAAGAAAGATCCAAGGATATTGAAGAACTGGCGCCTTCCACCAGCCCGGAGGACGGAGAAATTTATCTGGTGGGGTTCTGGACGGACAAGGGGACCTGCCCGCTGGCCACCGGAGAGTTTCTGAAGCGGCTTTCCGGCAAAAAGGTGCTGCTGTTCGGCACCTGCGGCATGGGTTCGGATCCGGAGTATTATGCGACCATTGAGCAGCGGGTAAAAGGACTGGTGCCGGAGGACTGTGAATATCTGGGAACTTTTCTGTGTCAGGGAAAGATGCCCAGGAGTGTGCGGGAAAAGTACGAGAAGATGCTGGAAAACAAGAAGACAAAAGAACTGGCAAAGAAACTGATCGCGAATTTTGATCAGGCTCTCATGCATCCGGATGCGGAGGATTACCGGAGAGCGGTTGCCTTTGTAAGGAGCGTTTGCAGATGAATCAGTGGAGAGATAAGTTGATAAGATTTATGACAGGCCGGTATGGTGTGGATGATTTGGGGAAAGCTACACTGGCGGGAGCCATTGTTCTTCTGGTACTGGCCATGCTGTTCCGCAGTTCTCTGCTGAACCTGCTGGCTCTGGCGCTGATCGTCTATGGCTATTTCCGGATTCTGTCCAGGAATATTTCCGCCAGGTATGAGGAAAATCAAAAGTATCTGCGGCTGCGGTCACGGGTTCTGGGAGGCCTGAAGGGACAGCGGACCGGCGCGGATCGCACCATGAAGGTTTTTCGCTGTCCCACCTGCGGACAGAAAGTGCGGGTTCCCCGGGGAAAGGGCAGAATTTCCATCCACTGTCCCAAATGCAATACGGATTTTATCAAAAGAACGTAAGAGTTGAGGTGTGGGTATGTTCGGTTATGTGAGAACCAATCAGGAGGAATTAAAGCTCAAGGATATCCGCAGGTATCAGACCTTTTACTGCGGAGTGTGCAGAGACCTGGGAGAGCGGCACGGACTGACGGCCCGGCTGACACTCACTTATGATATGACATTTCTGGCGGTGCTGCTGACCGGACTGTATGAGCCGGAGGAGAAGGTGGAAGAACGGTTCTGTCCGCTGCATCCCGTTAAAAAGCGTCTCTGTCGGAGAAATGCGGCAGTCTCCTACGCAGCGGATATGAATCTGCTGCTCTGCTATTACAATCTGCTGGATGACTGGACAGACGAAAAGAAACCGGCGCCTCTGGCGCTGGCACGGATGATCCGGAGTGATGTGCAAAAGATTATGAAAAGATATCCACGGCAGGCAAAGGCAGTACGGCAGTATATGAAAAAACTCCGCGAATGTGAGCGGGAGAACAGCCCGGATCTGGATCGGGCGTCCGGCGATACCGGCCGGATGCTGGCGGAGATTTTTGTGTGGAAGGACGATCACTGGAAGGATACGCTGGGAAAGATCGGATTTTATCTTGGCAAGTTTATTTATCTGATGGATGCTTTTGAGGATGTGGAAAAGGACAGAAAGAGCGGAAACTACAACCCATGGCTTCCCATTGCCGGGGAGGAGAAGTTTCAGGAACGGGCGCTGGGAATCCTCACCCTGCTGGCGGCCCGGTGTTCCGGAGAATTTGAGAAGCTTCCGGTGGTGGAATATGTGGACATTTTAAGAAATATATTGTATTCTGGTATTTGGACCAGATACGAAAGGTTAAAGAAATCAGACGAGGAGTAAATCATGTTGGACCCATATAAAGTCCTTGGGGTGTCCCGAGATGCCAGCATGGACGAGATAAAAAAGGCTTATCGGAATCTGAGCAGAAAGTATCATCCGGATGCCAACATCAACAATCCCAACAAGGATCAGGCAGAAGAAAAGTTTAAGCAGGTACAGCAGGCCTATGATCAGATTGTGAAGGAACGGGAGCGGGGACAGACCGGACAGGATTCCTGGTACGGCGGATTCGGCGGAGGTTATCAGAGCGGCTATCAGACACAGGAAGACCAGAGAAGCATGGAGATGCGGGCTGCGGCCAACTATATCAACGCCGCGCACTATCAGGAGGCACTGAATGTTCTGAACCGGATCACAGAGCGCAACGGAGAGTGGTATTATTATCATGCCATTGCCAGTGCGGGAGCCGGTCAGGAGGCCACGGCCATGGAGGATGCCAGAAAGGCCATGGAACTGGAGCCGGGAAATCCTCAGTATCAGCGGCTGTATCAGCAGCTGCAGTACGGAGGACAGTGGTATCGGAACATGGGAACAGGATATGGATATGAGCAGAGTGGTTCCGGGAGCAACTGCTGCTGTCAGTGCCTGTGCCTGAATATGCTCTGTCCGGGCTGCTGCTGTGTACCCTGTTGCTGAGAAGCGGAGAAATGAACAAAAAACCGGGGGATCTCGGATTCTGTTTTGCAGACAGATCCGGGATTCTTTTATGGCCATGCGGCCGGAACATTCGGAAAGGAGACGGTGAGATGGAGGACAGGGAAAGGGAAATCCTGGTTATGGCGGTACAGCTGCTGCTCTGTGCGGTTTATGTGATTTTTCAGTTTTCCCGGGAATTGAAGATTGCGGGAAAAGCGGCGGAAAAGATTCAGGCGGCAAGGGCCCGGGAGCAGATCCGACTGGATCGGCAGAAATACCGGATCCGACGGGCAGCGGAAAGAAGGGCGAAAAGAAGGAAAGGTTCCCGGCGAAGAACAGAATTTTTCTGATGGGGAAATAGCCGGAAAATAGAAGAAAAGAGAGGGATTTGCTTGACACCCGCAGGAGATACCCGTATACTGAATAGTACGAAAATGCGGTGGCAAAGGCGCTTCTGGCAGATCCGTGGGAAGTCGGTTCACAACGAGGACAGGCTTCTCTTTTCATGAAAATGGAAAGTTCGCAGAGCGTTCTTTCCATTTTTGTGTTTTCCGGTTTTTCTGACTGCCAGAGAGCAGAAAAAAGGAAGGAAATGTGTGCCGGAGTTTGTGGCTTGTGCAGTGCCGCAGAGGAAGAAAGGATGAGGGAAATCGTTATGCAGGAAAGAGAAAAACTGAAGTCCCGCCTGGGCTTTCTGCTGATTTCAGCGGGATGTGCCATCGGCGTGGGCAATGTCTGGAAGTTTCCATATATGGCGGGACAGGGCGGCGGAGGTACATTTCTGCTGTTTTATGTACTGTTTCTGGTGATTATGGGACTTCCCATCATGACCATGGAGTTTGCGGTAGGCCGTGCCAGCCAGAAAAGCCCGGTGAAGGCATACCAGGCATTGGAAAAACCGGGACAGAAGTGGCATATTCACGGATATATCACCTTGATCGGCTGTTATCTGCTGATGATGTTTTATACCACGGTGACCGGCTGGATGCTGCACTATTTTTATCTGACCGCCGTGGGAGCCTTTGAGGGACAGGACGCCGCCGGTGTGGAGAATATTTTTAACGATATGCTGGGACAGCCGCTGGTGATGGGCGGATGGATGATCCTGGTGGTTGCGGTCTGCATTTTTATCTGCTCCCGGGGTCTGCAGAACGGACTGGAGAAGATTACCAAAGTGATGATGCTGGCGCTGATGGTGCTGATGCTGGTGCTGGCCATCAACAGCTGTATGCTGGACGGAGCCGGAGAAGGACTGAAATTTTATCTGCTTCCGGATTTTAAACGTATGATGGAAACCGGTATCGGAAATACCATCGTGGGCGCTATGAATCAGTCGTTCTTTACGCTGAGCCTTGGGATTGGCGCCATGGCTATTTTCGGAAGCTACATCGGGAAAGAACGGTCGCTGCTGGGCGAGTCCATCAATGTGGCGCTTCTGGATACCTTCGTGGCGTTTACCGCGGGACTGATTATCTTCCCGGCCTGCTTCAGCTACGGGGTGGATCAGACTTCCGGACCCAGTCTGATTTTCATCACGCTGCCCAATATTTTCAATCACATGCCGCTGGGGCGCATGTGGGGCTGTCTGTTCTTTATCTGTATGACCTTCGCGGCCATTTCCACAGTGCTGGCAGTATTTGAGAATATTATTACCTGCGGTATGGAATTGACCGGATGCAGCAGGAAGAAATCTTCCCTGGTGAATCTGGTACTGATTATTGTGCTGTCCCTGCCCTGTGTGCTGGGATATAATGTCTGGTCCTGGGACGGCTTTAAGATTTTTGGCGGAACTATTATGGATCTGGAGGATTTCCTGGTAAGCAATATTCTGCTGCCGCTGGGATCGGTAGTATATCTGTTGTTCTGTGTGACCCGCTACGGCTGGGGCTGGAAGAACTTCATGAAGGAGGCCAATACGGGAAAGGGCGCCAAGATGGCCAACTGGATGCGTGGCTATCTGACTTTCGTTCTGCCATTGATTGTGCTGTTTATCTTTGGATATGGCATCTATGACAAATTTTTCTGAAAATCAGCAGTTAGAAATACCGGAAAGCACGCCTTGCGAATATTCCGGTGACAGAAATGATTACCCCCGCAGCCGGGAAACCGGCCGCGGGGGTTTCTTAAAGGGGAGGATAAGTATTTCTCTCTTCTTTCGTAGCCTGCTGCCGGATGGGGGGATCCGGCAGGCCGTTGTCTTTGGTGCCAACAGGGAGGGCCACGCTGCTGTGTCATCTCCCTGCCGGCTATCTACAGTATTGCCTGTGGAACAAGATTTATACAGGAATATAAAAATTTTTTTACATGCTTGCCCGATGAGAATCGGGCATATATAATTTACTGTAAAAGCTGTGAATCTGAGGAGAAGCATTTCCGGGAACGGAGATGGCTGGAAAACACAAAGACGGACGGCTGACTGACAGAAAGAAGAGAGGATATGGACATGGCGCAATGGATGATTCCGCCGCTTTTCAGGCCGCAGGCCGTGGTTTTTGACATGGACGGACTGATGGTGGATACGGAGAGAGTTATCAAATATACCTGGGATGTGACCGGGGCAAAGATGGGATATGAGAATTTCGGTGATAATATTCTTCAAACACTGGGAAAAAATAGAGATCAGAGAAATGAATATTTTCTCCGGAAATATGGAGAGGATTTCCCGCTGCAGGAATTTCTGGACGGCTATCATCAGGAATACGCCCGTTATGAGAAGGAGCATGGAATTCCCAAAAAGAAGGGGCTTATGGAGCTTCTGGAAACCCTGCGCAGGATGAAGATTCCCATGGGTGTTGCCACTTCCACCCACGGGGAACACGCGCTCCCGGAGCTGGAACGTCAGGGCGTGCGGAAGTATTTTCAGGCGGTGATTACCGGAGAAATGGTATCCAGAGGAAAACCGGACCCGGAAATCTATGCGGTTGCCTGCCGGAAACTGGGCGTTCCGCCGGAAGGTGCTCTGGCTCTGGAAGATTCCTATAATGGAATCCGTTCTGCCGCGGCGGCAGGGATGAAGGTGATTATGATTCCGGATCTTCTGACGGATGACACCCCCGTGGCGGGCTGCCTGTTTGGAAAAATGGAGTCGCTGGAGCGGGTGGCCAGGTGGCTTGACGGAAATCGGTAAAAAAGGCGAAGTTGTTTTAAATTTTTGTAAAGTAGTGTCACATTCCCGGAATTTATGGTATGATAAGACTGATATTTGACAGGGGAGATGACGCGAGAATGCCGACGACATTTACACATGACGTATTTGGAAAAGAGGTTTTTTCCAGACTTCCGGAAGCGATGAAACACACTGTCCGGCAGGGAAAAGATTTGTATCGGATCGGATTGCACGGTCCGGATATATTTTTTTATTATCATCCGATGCTCAGGGGAAAGATTTATCAGATCGGGCATCGTATGCACTATGAAACAGCCAGGGGCTTTTTTGAAAAGTCAGCAGCCGAATACCGGAAGAATCCGGATCCCCGGCTGGCCGCCTATCTGCTTGGATTCGGCTGCCATTTTATTCTGGACAGCAGCTGCCATCCATATGTGTGGGCCTTTGAAAAGGAGAAGGGAGTTTCCCACGCGGAGATTGAGACGGAGCTGGACCGGTATTTTATGATACGGGAACACCGGAGACTGTTCCATTTCTGCCCGGCGGGAGTGCTGAATCCTACGCCCCAAAACAGCAGAGTGATTGCCAGAGTATTTCCGGAAGCCGGGGAAAAAGCGATTCTTCACGCAGTTAAAAGTCAGAAGATGTTTGACAGACTGCTGGTCTGCCGTCATCCATGGAAAGAGAAGCTGATTCTTGGAGGTATGAAGCTTCTGGGATGCTATGAGCCGCTGGAGGGTCAGGTGATGCGCAGAAACAGCAATCCGGTCTGCCGGGAATCCACAGAACATCTTCTGGAATTGTATGGGAATGCTTTGGAGGAGGCGCCGGCGGTGCTGGAAAATCTTTATGAGTGCCTGCAGGGAACCGGAGAACTGACGGAACGGTTCGACCGGAATTATGAATGATACTTCGGCCAGAGGCCAGAAACAGGAGGAAAAAATGACAAACGCGAAAGAAATCAAATTCACCATGGACAAGACCAAACATATTGCCCTGGTAGCCCATGACGGGAAGAAAAAAGAGATGGTGGAATGGTGCGAGAGAAACAAGGAGATACTCAAAGGCCATTTCCTCTGTGGAACAGGCACCACCGCCAAGCTGATCAGTGAGAAGACAGGTCTCCCGGTGAAAGGATACTGCAGCGGCCCTCTGGGCGGTGATCAGCAGATCGGATCCAGAATCGTGGAGGGAGGCATTGACTTCCTGATTTTCCTGTGGGATCCCCTGGAGTCACAGCCCCATGATCCGGACGTGAAGGCGCTGCTTCGGATCGCGGTGGTGTATGATATTCCGGTGGCAAATAATCTGGCTACGGCGGATTTCCTTCTGGCTTCAGAGTATATGAATAAAGAATATGACAGGACCGTAGAGAATTTTAATATTACGATCCAGGAAAGAGTAAAACATTTCCAGTAAAAGAAGATACCAGGATGCCCTTTTAGACTGTACGGTAAGATGCCGCACGGAACTGAAAGGGCATTTTTCTTTCGAAGGAAACCCGTTTCGGATAAAACATCGTGAAGGTCATATTGCGGCGCAGCTTTCTGAGATGGAATAAAAGACAGAAAATAATTAAAAAGTAACAAAAATATTAAAAAAGTTATTGACAAACAGAAAATAATGTATTAATATATAAACATCAAAAGAAAAGAAAAAAAAAAGAAAGAGAGGGGAAGATCACCGGAACGATCAGAAGAAATAACAATCGGAATATTTAAGAAAGGAAGGTACAGACCACCGAAAAACATAAGTAATCAATTCATAATTTAAGAAATGGAGGTTAACCAATGTCAGAACCCGTAATAAAAAAGTGAGTATCGATGGAGAGGAAAAAATCGATACTCACTTTTTTATTGTCCTGAATTTGGGAAATCCGAAGATCTTTTGAGTACTGAAATTAGGCACTTGAAAAATGCCGGTTAATCGTATATACTTATATCTGATTTCAGGGAGCGGAGCGCGGACAGACTTTCCGGACAAACAGAAGAGGGCGCGCCGTATCCGGCGGAATAATCAGGTGAAGGAAGGTAGTATAAATGGGATTATTAAAAAAATGGAGAGATACGGCATACTCTCAGCAGGCCGATAAGGGGAAACTCCAGAAGTTCTGGGCCAATTATTTTTCAATCGAAAAGAAGATTTATGAGCAGCTGCTTACCAATCCGGACGAGGTGGTGCACGGTACGGTGAAGGAACTGGCGGACAAGTACGGCGTATCCGTGATGACCATGACCGGTTTTCTGGACGGTATCAACGACAGCCTGAAGGTGAAGAACCCCATCGAGGAGATGGAGGAGGACACCGAGGTGAACCTGGGATTTGACAAGGAGCTTCTTTATAAAAACATGGTGGACGCAAAGGCGGACTGGCTGTATGAGCTGCCCATGTGGGATGAGATCTTTACTCCCGAGCAGAAGAAAACCCTGTATATGGAGCAGAAAAAATCCGGTACGGTAATCAAAGGAGCAAAGATCGGAAGAAATGATCCCTGTCCCTGCGGAAGCGGAAAGAAATATAAGTTCTGCTGCGGAAGAAATAAATAAAAACGTGTGAATCGGGCGGAAGACGGACTCTTCCGCCTTTTCTGTTATATAAAAAAGACGTCCCTGCAAAAAAGATTTGCAAGAGTACGGGATGTTTGGCGGGAAATGGTGTGAAATCAAATGGTGACAGGAGGTGGCGGATGGGTATTCTGCTGGGAATTTTGGGAGTGATATGTCTGGGATATTATGCGGCCTGTGTCCGGTACGCAGGGGTGCGGGTTTCCATGTTGTGGATCTGGCCGGCCGCGGGGATCGGCTTCTGGGTGTTGGCCGCGGCCGGCCAATTCGAATGCTTTCGGGAAATGGTCCGGCAGATTCCCCCGGAACTCCGGCTGACTGCAGGAGTTTTCGTATTGCTGGCGGTGACAGCTTTTCTGGTTCTGACGGGACTTGTTTTGTCTGCCATGAGAATGCAGGGGGAGAAAGGGCTGGATGTGCTGGTGATTCTGGGCTGCCAGGTGAAAGGCCGGGTACCCAGTCGGGCGCTTCTGGGAAGATTGCAGACAGCGGAAAAATATCTGAAGCAGAATCCGGAAACGCTGGCCATCCTTTCCGGAGGACAGGGATACGGTGAAGAGATCACGGAAGCTGCGTGTATGAGACAGTGGCTGGAGAGCCATGGAATCGCTGATAACCGGCTGATTTTGGAAGAACAGTCCACCAGCACGGCGGAGAATCTTATCTTTTGTTTGAAAATCCTGAAGAAGAGGGAAGCGGGGAAATGCTGGAAGGTGGGGATTGTCACCAATCATTTCCATATGTACCGGAGTCTGAAAATTGCCGAAAAAAAGGGTTATGGTGATGTCTGCGGGCTTTCGGCTCCAGGAGGAAGCGTGCTGGTACCTCATTATATTCTGCGGGAGGCAGTGGCTGTACTCAAGGAGAGGATCTGCGGAAATATATAGGTCGATGTTGGGAAGCTTTGGAGCAAAAGGGCAGGATGGCGTATGCCGCCTGTCCGCCGGTCAGTCCGGAGACGGCGCCAGATAAGAGCTTGACAATCGGAACTTTTTTTTATATTATAAGTGTACTAAGATAAATAGTACACTTGATACGGAAAGGGAGGGAGGCTGTTGATTGTCATCGATTATCAGGACAGAAGGCCCATCTATGAGCAGATAGTGGAAAAATTTCAGATGCTGATTCTTCGGGGCGTGCTGGAAGCGGATACGCAGATGCCTTCCGTGCGGAAGCTGGCGGTGGATTTATCCATCAATCCCAATACGATTCAGAAGGCTTACGCCATCCTGGAGCAGCAGGGATATATCTACCCGGTGAAGGGGCGCGGGAATTTTGTCTCCGGCGGAGAGGATCTGCTTCAGGAAAAACGCAGAGCCTACTGGAAGGAGTTCGGCGATGTGGTGGAAAAGGGAAGACAGATTGGAATCGGCCGGGAAGAATTTTACGCCAGGCTGGAGGAATCTTGGAGGGAGGATGCGCATGATTGAATTGAAGGGTATCGGTAAAAAGTTTGAGGATATTACCGCGCTGACCGATGTCAGCGGTCAGATCCGGGAGGGAAGCGTTTTTGGACTGGTGGGAACCAACGGGGCCGGGAAGAGTACCTGCCTGCGGATGATGGCGGGCGTACTGGCGCCGGATACGGGGGAGGTGCTGGTGGATGGAAAAAATGTATACCAGGATCCCGACAGCCGCAGAGAGATATTTTTTATCGCGGATGATCCCTTCTATTTTCCCAACGCCACGCCTGCGGATATAATGAAATATTATGCCATCTACTATAGCTGTTATGATGAAGGGCGGTTCCACGAGATGGTGAAAAAATTCGGACTTGACGGAGGACGGAGGATCCGTACCTTTTCCAAAGGAATGAAAAAGCAGCTGGCGGTGATTCTGGGAATCTGCGCTAATACGAAATACCTGCTGTGCGACGAGACCTTCGACGGACTGGATCCGGTGATGCGTCAGGCGGTGAAAAGTATTTTTGCCGCGGAGATGATCAGCCGGGATTTTACTCCGGTGATTGCCTCCCACAACCTGCGGGAGCTGGAGGATATCTGCGACCATGTGGGACTTCTGCACCGGGGCGGTATGCTGCTGTCCAGGGAAGTGGAAGAGCTGAAAAGCAATCTGCACCGGGTACAGTGCGCGGTGGATGAAACCCAGAAAGAACGGCTGCTGGCTGCCCTGCAGGTGGTGAAGATGGAACAGCGGGGATCGCTGCTGACCCTGACGGTGCGGGGGGAGGAACAGGCGGTGATGGAATGTATCCATCAGGTACAGCCGGTATTTGCCGAGCTGATTCCTCTGACACTGGAGGAAATCTTTGTGAGTGAAACGGAGGTGGCGGGATATGACGTCAAAGATCTCTTATTCTAAAATGGTGAAATATTCTATGGGACAGCGGGCGTGGTACGGCGCGCTGCTGGCGCTGGCGTTTTTCCTGTGCTTTCCCCTGACGGCCATGCTGGAATTCTACCGCAATGCGGATACCATGGCAGCCATGCAGGTCACGGATGTCCAGAATATTCTGCAGGAAATGAGAAACGGCCTGCGGGCATTTCTGGCAGGGGGAAATCCGCTGACGGCTCTGACCGTGGCGGGTGGCGCGCTTTTGGCGGCCTGGACGGGACTTTCTTACCTGCATTCTTCCCGGAAACTGGATATGGTTCACAGTCTTCCGGTGAAAAAGGAGAAGATTTTTCTGGCGGAGACCACAGCGTCGGTGCTGCTGTTTGTGATTCCTTATGCGGTGAATCTGGTGCTGGCAAATCTGGTGGGGATTTTCCAGGGAATTTACTCGCCGGATCTGCCGCTGGTGAGCCTGGCGGCGATGGCAGTACACCTGATAGTTTTCCTGGCAGTTTATTTTTTCGCGGCGGTGGCCATGCTGCTGACCGGAAAGCTGCTGACGGGGATTCTGGGAAGCGTGGTGCTGCTGGTCTATCTGCCGGGACTGGTGCAGCTTCTGCTGGCGCTGCCTGGAATATTTTATGAAACCTACAGCGGTACTTCCGGGGGAACCACTGCGGTGGCGGCAGTGTTCCGGTATCTGTCACCGGCCTACGGGCTGGCGGCACTGTGCAGGCGAATCGGTATAAGCGGCCTGGATGCAAATTTCTGGGGTTATGCCATGAAAAATCAGTGGTGGGAGCCGCTTCTTTGTACCGTGGCTGCCGGTGCGGCCATGGGAATGCTGGCCTTGTGGCTGGCAAAAATCCGGCCCTCCGAAGGCGCGGGCCGTTCTCTGGTGTTTCCCCGGTCGGAGGGAATTATCAAGCTGGCCCTTCTTCCGGTACTGGGATTGGCCGGAGGACTTTTTTTCCGGACGCTGGGAGACGCAAGCGGCGCCGGAGCCAGAGACGGCTGGTTCTGGTTCGGTGTTGTCTTCACGGTGGCGGTATGCAGCATTGTTATTGAGATGATTTATCACTTTGACAGAAAACATCTGCTGGATCATAAATTGTGTACCGGCATCGCGGTTCTGGTGACGGCGGCTGTTGGCGTCTGGTTTCAGATGGATCTGGGCGGTTATGATACCTTTCTGCCCCAGGAGAGCCGGATCGCTTCCATGGCGGTCTGCTATTCCTCCTGGTATGGGCTTATGGATGAAGACGGGGAGGCAGAAAATATGAGTGACTGGCTGGACGAAAATGGTCAGTTGGAGGATTTTTCTCCTATATACCAGCTGGCACGTCAGGGGGTGGATATCGCAAAGAACGGCGCATCGGAAGGAGAATACGATTTCGCCACCGTTATCTACCGGCTGAAGAATGGTCAGGAAAAGCGGAGATACTATCGTCTTCCGGTGTCCGGCATGCAGGATGCCGAGGAAGCTCTGTATCAGGAGGAGGCTTACCGGACCGCCATCTGGCCGGCGCTGAATGTGGATGCTGCGGATATCGGCATCGAAATGGTAAGGGACCCCGGCACTACGGTGAATCTTAGACAGATGAGCCAGGAGGAGCGGATACAGCTGGTCCGGACCTATCAGAAGGAACTGGCATCCATGACCTACGAACAGATGCAGGAGCCCCCTGTGGCCCTGATCAGTCTGTGCAGTCTGCCCGGATGGGCTCCGATCGGCAGTGATATGCCTATCAACAGTAACTTTACAGAGACGCTGGCGCTTTTGAAAGACCGGGGATTTGTGCCGGATCCTGAAATGAAAGACATCCGGATTACCCGAATTACGGTGGAGTATTATCCGGATTATTCAGAGACAGACGCCTGGCAGACAGACAGTACAGCCACGGAGACGGTTCTGCTGGCGGAAACGCCGGAGGACATTGAAGCGGTTCGTCAGAATCTGGTATGGGATCAGAATTACTGGCTGATGGCTTCCAGGGATAAATTTGAAGAGAATATTTTCGTATATGTGGAAGGCGTCAATGAACAGGGAGAATCCGTGAGCGCAAGCTTCCACTATCCCGTCGGGAAGCTTCCGGAGATGGTGAAGGAATTTTTTGGAATATAATGTCTGGATAAAGGAATCTTAGTAACACTTCAGCCTTCCACTGTCCCGAATCTTAAGAATTATATAGCCAAATTTTGTTGATTCCTTTCTCGGCAAATGATATATTGGTACCGGAAATTGTCCATACAATGAGGAGAAAGGAATCTACTATGAAACTTGAAGTAAAGGACTTGCGAAAAAGTTTTGGGGAAAAGGAAGTGCTTCACGGCATTTCCTTTTCCATCGAGAGCGGCAGGGCGCTGGGGCTTCTAGGAAGAAACGGCGCCGGAAAGACTACGACGATCCGGATTCTGATGGATGTGTTCCGGGCCAGCGGCGGATCTGTCACAGTGGACGGGAAGCCCTTCCATCCGAAGGATTTCCGGATCGGATATCTGCCGGAGGAACGGGGACTGTATCCGAAAAAAGGCGTGCTGGAGCAGCTGGTTTATCTGGCCCAGCTGCGGGGCAGCGACCGGAAGACGGCCAGGCAGCAGGCCCAGCGGTGGCTGAAACGTCTGGGTGTGGAGGAATACGCCCAGCGAAAACTGGAGACACTGTCCAAAGGAAATCAGCAGAAGGTGCAGTTGGCCCAGACCCTGGTGTGCAGCCCGGATCTGGTGATTCTGGACGAGCCTTTCAGCGGTCTGGATCCGGTGAATTCCCAGATTCTGAAGGATGTGATCCGGGAGCAGATTCAGGACGGAAAACTGGTGATTTTTTCCAGCCATCAGATGAGCTATGTGGAGGAGTTCTGTGAGGATATCGTGCTGATCAACCACGGCGAAGTGGTGCTGTCGGGGAATCTGGATCAGATCAAACGGGAGTACGGCCATAACCGGCTGGTGATCGGACTGGAAGCCGACATGGAGCACCCGGAGCAGCTTCTGGAGGAGCAGCTGGGGGATCTGATCCGGGTGACGGGACGCCGGAAGGATCAGGTGATTGTGGAAATGAAAGAGGGCTGCACCAGGGAACGTCTGCTGGCCGGCCTGCTGGAGAAAAAGCTGATTCCGGAGGAGTTTGGAAATTATGAGCCATCTCTGACGGAAATTTTTGTGGAAAGGGCAGGTGACCAGGCATGAAACAGTTTCTGACCGTACTGAAATTTGAGCTGAACAACTACTTTAAAAATAAAAGCTTTCTGTTGACCACCATCGTACTGATCGTTCTGGCGGTGGGTATCATCGCCATACCGGGACTGATCCTGGGAGGAGGCGGCAGTGATTCGGAATCCTCTTCTTCCGGCAGTTCTGGCAGTGAGAGCAGCCAGGAGGCGGAAACGCTGGCACTGTATGACGTAAACGGAAGTATTTCCGATACCCAGGCGCTTTCTCAGGCCATGGGCATGAACATCGACTGGCTGGAATGTACGGATGAAAACCAGGTGGAGACCGCGGTGACAGACGGGACAGCTCAGGCAGGATTCATCGTGGAAGATTTGATGAATTACATCTATGTGGTGGAGAACCGTTCCATGTCCGATACTCTGGATGCCGCATTTTCCCAGGCTGCGGCAACCCTGTGGCGGACGCAGGCCCTGGAAGCTCAGGGAGTCAACGCTCAGGAGGTGGAGACGCTGTACCGGTCCCAGCCGGAGTCAGAAACCCGGATTCTGGGAAAAGACAGTGTGGGAAATTACGCGTATACTTACATGCTGATCATGATTCTGTATTTCCTGCTGATTTTCTACGGCCAGATGATCGCCACCTCTGTAACGTCAGAGAAAAGCAACCGGGCCATTGAGATTCTGGTGACCAGCGTGGACAGCAACAGCCTGATTTTCGGAAAGGTGCTGGCGGGAGCCATTGCGGGACTGATCCAGTGCGTGCTGATTCTGGGAAGTGCCGTGGGGACGTACCAGATTTTCCGGGACAGCTGGGGCGGCCTGCTGGATGTGCTGTTTCAGATTCCCATGCCGGTGTGGGCGGCCTTTGCGGTGTTCGGTATGATGGGCTATCTGCTGTACGCCTTTGGATTCGGCATGCTGGGGGCCCTGGTGTCCAAAACGGAAGATATCAGCAAGGCGGCCATGCCGCTGACCATGATCTATCTGGTTTCCTTCTTCATCGCCATCTTTGGAATGAATGACAGCGACGGCCTGCTGATGCGGGTGGCTTCTTTTGTTCCGTTTACCTCCAGCAACGGTATGCTGATCCGGATTGCCATGGGCAGCGTATCCATGTGGGAGATTGTAGTGTCCGGATTGATTCTGGCGGTCTTCTGCGTGGGCGCCGGATTTCTGGCGGCGAAGATCTTCCGGTTCGGTACGCTGATGTATGGAAATCCCATTAAGTTTGGCACGGCGTTGAAGAAGATTCGGGAAAAATAATTCAGGTATGGAAAAGGAGGTTGGCGCAATGGAAAAGATTCATGAAGGAGGGCTTTCCGGTTCCTCAGAGGAAAACGTAAGTGAAATTCTTGAATGGCACAGCGGACGGGAGGACAGGAGCAGTCAGGAGACCATTGTGGAAATGCTGCGGGAGATTCAGGAAATCTGCGGATTTCTTTCGGAGGACATTCAGCAGAAAGCGGCCGATGTGTCCGGCGTCAGCCTTTCTGTCATAAAAACACTGATCCGTTTCTGCCCGGATCTGAAAAGTGCCGGATATCGTCATGTGTTGACCGTCTGCACCGGGGAACGGTGCCAAAAGAAGCAGAGCGCTGCAGTGCTGGAAGCAGTCCGCAGGGAACTGCGTGTGGGAAAGAACGGACTGTCCGCAGACGGCAGTGTGCTGGTGAATACCAGAAACTGCCTGAAACACTGCAAAACGGCGCCGAATCTGCTGCTTGACGGAGAGCATTTCGGCGGTATGCGGCCGGAAGAGATTCCCGGCTGGATAGAAAAATATTGCAGGTAAGCGGCTGACAGGGCCGCCGGGAAAAATAAAAGAATCGAGTTGCCTGATGAAAAACACGGGACAGGATAAAGGCAAAGGAGATAGAAACATGGAAATTCAGATAAGGGAATTTGCGGAACGGGATCTCGGGGAGGCTGTTGCAATCTGGAATCAGGTGGTGGAGGATGGCGTGGCATTCCCGCAGGTTGAGAAGCTGAACCGTGAGAGCGGACGGACATTTTTCATGGAACAGTCCTATACAGGAATTGCCGTATCACAGGAGACGGGAAAGCCGGTGGGCCTGTATATTCTTCATCCCAACAATGTGGGCCGGTGCGGCCATATCTGCAACGCCAGCTATGCGGTGGAAAAAAACCTGCGCGGCCATCATATCGGCGAGCAGCTGGTGCGTCACTGCATGGATATGGCAGAACAGCTGGGCTTCCGGATTCTGCAGTTTAACGCGGTGGTGAGAAGCAACCGGACGGCGCTGGCTCTTTACCGGAAGCTGGGATTTGTGCAGCTGGGAATCATTCCCGGAGGATTCCGGCTGGATGATGGAAGTTATGAGGATATTATTCCGCATTATTATCTGCTGGGGGAGGAGAGAAAATAAATGAAACGTATTCTGCTTCTGACCACAGGAGGCACCATTGCCTCCGTAAAAACGGAAAACGGCCTGGCGCGGGTACCAGCGGGGAAGAGATCCTCTCCTATATTCCGGAGGCAAAAAAATACTGCCGGATGGAGGTGTGCCAGATTTTCAGCCTGGACAGCACCAATCTGCAGCCGGAGCACTGGCTGAAAATCGCAGGCAAAATCCGGGAAGCTTATGAGAAGTTTGACGGGTTCGTGATCACCCACGGGACGGATACCATGGCCTATACGGCGGCGGCCCTTTCCTATCTGATCCAGAATCCGGAAAAGCCGGTGATCCTCACCGGCGCCCAGAAGCCCATTAGCGCGCCCATCACCGACGCCAGGAAGAATCTTCTGGACAGTATCCGTTTCGCGGTGAAGGATGGTGTGCGGGGCGTGTACATTGTTTTCGACGGGAAGGCGATTCTGGGAACCAGAGCCAGGAAGATCCGTACCAAAAGCTACAGCGCTTTTGACAGTATCAATTATCCGGTGGCGGCCTTTATCGATGACCGGAGAATCCTTCAGTATGTGGAGGCGGAGGAGGAACCGGCGGCTGTCCGGTTTTATGATCAGATTGATCCGGGAGTCTTCCTGCTGAAACTGATTCCTGGGATGGAACCGGATATCCTGCGGTATATCGGAAGCCGGTACGACGCCATCATCATCGAGAGCTACGGGGTGGGAGGAATTCCTTTCTATGACCGGAGAAATTTCCTGGAGGAGCTGGCCCGGCTCACCAGAGACGGGAAAATCGTGGTGATCGCCACCCAGGTGATGCTGGAAGGCAGCGACGCGGAGGTCTATGAGGTGGGATTCAAGGCGGTGAACGAGTATAACGTGCTGCAGGCTTATGATATGACCGTGGAAGCGGCGGCGGTGAAGCTGATGTGGATTCTGGGAATGACCCGGGACTTTGCCCGGGTCAGAGAGCTGTTTTACCGGCCGGTGAGCCATGATATTGTCAGTATGGAGGAATAGGCCAGCGGCTGCCGCCCGGCCATAAGGCTTTGGACTTACGGTTTCATTGCCGAAAAGGTATGCCGGCAGGATGACCGTTGCCATCCGGTTTTGGCGCCGGGGCATGCGGGTCAGGCGGTTTTTCCGCGTCCGATATAGTCTTGGGCAGCCCGGGAGCCGGTGAGCCGCCGGATGGTGCCTCGGATATCCTCCGGAGTGGTTTCCGGGTGGATCGTACACATGCGAAGCACCTTTTTTCCGTCCAGTGTGGTGGTGAATATCTGTGCGAATCCGCTGCCGGTGATTTCCCTGGAAATCTCCAGATTCAGCCGGTCCAGTTCTTCGGCGGACATGGAGGCATCGGGCACGAGGCGGAAATTGACGATGCCCAGCCGGGCAGGGGAAATGATTTCCCAGCAAGGAGCTTTTCTTAAGAGCTGTTCCGCCAGCTCTGCCATGGCGCAGCCGTGGTCGATAACATGTTCCATTTCCCGGCTTCCCTCCGCCTGCAGGGTGATCCACAGCTTCAGGCTTCTGGCCGGTCGGGTCAGCTCCGGCCCCAGATCCCAGAATTCCACACTTTCTTCCGTGGCCTCCGAATCCTTCAGATACTCCGGATGGGAAGCAAAGCTCTGTGCCAGCAGAGAACGATCCCGGACCAGCACGGCACTGCAGCCGTAGGTCTGAAGCATCCATTTGTGGGCGTCCCAGCTGAGACTGTCGGAAGCTTCAATACCGGCCAGCAGCTTCCGGCATTTTCCTGACAGCAGGGCGGAGGCGCCGAAAGCTCCGTCCACATGCATCCACATATCGTATTCCCGGCAGAGGGCAGAGATTTCCGGGAGCGGGTCGATGCTTCCCGTGTTGGTGGTTCCGGCGGAGGCAATGACCGCAAAGGGACGTTTCCCGGCTTTTACATCCTCCAGGACGGCATTTCTCAGGGTGTTCATATCCATGCGAAATTCGGCGTCCGTGGGAAGAATACGGATCTGCCGCCGGGAAAATCCGATGATCAGAAGGCCTTTGGCGGCGGAGGCGTGGGTCTGCCGGGAAAGGTAAACCACGGGCCGGCCCCGGTCCTCAAAGGACAGCTTTGCGTCTCTGGCCGCTGTCAGCGCAGTGAGGTTGGCGATGGAGCCCCCGGATACAAACAGACCGCCGGCCCGGGAGGGATAACCGGCCAGGTCGCACATCCAGCGGATCAGCTTCTTTTCAATGAGATCGGCAGCCGGCGCGTTGATCTGGCAGCTGGCATGGGGATTGTAGGCATTGGTCATCACATCGCCCATCCAGGAGAGCAGGGAGGCGGTGGAGGGAATACAGGAAAAACTCCGGGGATGCTGAATCAGCCGGGTATCCGAGTAGACATCCCGGATCATTTCCCGGTAAACCTCCTGTACCGGGCGGCCCTGTGCGGGAATGGTCATGGAATTCAATTCCTTTAAGGTCTCTTCTTTGACGGGCGGGCAGACCGGCTTTGCCGGCATATCATTATACAGATCCACTGTCTGGCGGACAAACTGCGTCAGCAGGGCTCCGATTTCTCTGTTCTGTTCTTTTATCTGGGTGTTTCTTTCCATTTTCATAAAATAGGGATGCCTCCTGATTTCTGTCAAATTTGCGTCAATCCTGCGGCGGAATGAAAGATGCCGCTGGTGCGACCCGCCGCAGGCGGAGAATCCTGCATGGCAGGATTCTTTCCTGGATTCGTATTGACTGTTTCTGTCAGTAATGCTACCATGAATTTGACTATTTGTGAAATTCATGGTTTTTATAAATCATTCAATTTTTTTGAAGGGAGAAGCCGGATGGAGATCAGAAATCTTATGACCTTTGTGCGGATTGCGGAACTGCAGAATTTTTCAAAGACAGCGGAGCAGCTGGGTTATTCCCAGTCCGCCGTCACCATGCAGATCAAGCAGCTGGAAAAGGAACTGCAGGTGCAGCTGTTTGAGCGGATCGGGAAACGGGTACAGCTGACCCAGGCGGGAGAGCGGCTGCTGCCCTATGCCCTGGAAATTCTCAATGCCCAGGCCATGGCCAGAACTATCGCCCGGGAGCCGGGACAGATTGCGGGAAAGCTGCGGATCGGCACCTGTGAGTCTTATGTGATCAGTGTGCTGCCGGAGATTATCATGGAGCTGGGAGCGATCTGTCCCCATGTGGAGGTCAGCACGCCTACGGCGCTGGTACCGGATCTGGTGCAGATGCTGAAGCAGAATGATGTGGATCTGCTGTATTTTCTGGATGTAAAGATGGATTTCCCGGAGTGGATCAAGGTGTCGGAGAGGCCTGAGAAGATTTTTTTCGTTGCCTCAGCGGATTCCCCGCTGGCAGGAGAGAAGAAGATTCCCATCAGCCGGCTGCTCAGGGAGCCTCTGTATCTGACGGAACAGGGAATCAGCTACCGGTATGCCATGGAGCAGATGCTGGCCGCCAGAGGATATGAACTGCACCCGGTGTGGGAAGTGGGAAATACCGATGTGATCACCAGGTGTCTGCTGAAAAACAAAGGGATCTCCTTTCTGCCGGAATATGTGGTGCACAGGGAACTGGAGGAAGGACGGCTTGTGGTGCTGGATACGGAATGTGAGGAAATCATCATGTGGAGCCAGCTGGTATATCACCGCAGAAAATGCGTCACACCCCAGATGCGCCAGTTTCTGGAACTGATGAAAACACACGGGTATTGACAGATACTACCGGGTGTGCTATGTTAAGTATTGTCTGAAAAAGAAATAACCGAAAAGGAGCTGAGAGAATGATTATTATTTCCTGCAGATAAGAAACAAGGAAACCGGAGAGATTCGTGCCGCCGGAGCGGCCGGAGAATGTCCGGAGAGGCATGCGGAAACCACAGGATGTTTCCATTCATGCCGTGCAGGAAGATATTCATTCTCATTTCATACATTCCGACTGACAAAAACGTTTGCCGCAGCCAGGCTGGCGGCAGAGAAGTTCATGACAAAGAAAAGTTCGCATGGCGTATTTTCTGTCATTGACAAGGTATTTTGCAGGAAGGAAAAACAGGGATCGCAGAAAGAATATGTTTCTGCGGTCTTTTTTATTTCACAGGAAATTGCATTCCTGTGAAATAAAAAACGCTCCGCGAGGATCACAGGATCTGCTCCAGCGAAGCGAGGGTACTGCGGCGGAAAGGAAGATGTCGCTTGTGCGACCCGCCGCAGGCGGAGAATCCTGCAAAGCAGGATTCTTTCTGATAGGAAAGGAGTACAGGCCATGGCGATGATACAGGTGCAGAACCTTACCTTTGCGTATGACGGTTCTTATGATAATATTTTTGAAAATGTAACCTTCCGGATTGATACGGACTGGAAGCTGGGGCTGGTGGGGAGAAACGGAAGGGGAAAGACCACATTTCTGAATCTTCTGCAGGGGAAGATGGAGTACCGGGGAAGTATCACGGCCCCGGTGGAATTTACCTATTTTCCATTTCCGGTGGAGGATCCCGGGGCCATGACCCTGGAGCTTCTGGAGACGGCGGATCCGGGCTGTGAACAGTGGAAGCTGTGCCGGGAACTGAATCTTATGGAGGCAGACTGCGGGATCCTCTACCGGCCCTTTGACACCCTCAGCAACGGGGAAAGGACGAAAGCCATGCTGGCGCTGCTGTTTGCCAGGGAGAACCAGTTCCTTCTCATCGATGAGCCCACCAATCATCTGGACTGGGACAGCAGAAAAACATTGATGGAATATCTTGGCAGAAAAAAAGGATTTCTTCTGGTATCCCATGACCGGATGTTTCTGGATGGATGTGTGGATCATATCATGGCCATCAACCGCCAGAATATCACCGTGACGAAAGGAAATTTTTCCGCATGGTGGGAAAATAAGGAGCGGCAGGACGCCATGGAGGAAGCCAGAAATGAGCAGCTGAAAAAGGAGATCGGAAAGCTGCGGGAGGCCTCCCGGCGGGCAGAGGGATGGTCGCATCAGGCGGAAAAGATGAAGATGGGCTCCGCCCGGCCGGATCACGGGGATGTGGACCGGGGCTATATCGGCCACAAGGCCGCAAAGGTGATGAAACGGGCCAAAGGGATTGCCAGCCGGGCCCAGGAGGCGGCAAAAGAGAAGGAGAGCCTGCTGAAAAATGTGGAGACGGCAGAAACGCTGAAGCTGTTTCCCCTGACCCACCGGAAGGAGGCGCTGGCCTCCCTGGAGGACGTCTCCATCCGTTACGGGGAAAGGACGGTGCTCAGCGGCCTGTCCATGAAGGTGGAAAACGGACAGCGGATGGCCCTGTCCGGTCCCAACGGCTGTGGAAAATCCAGCGTGCTGAAGCTGATTGGGGGCCAGCTTTCCCCGTCCTGCGGCCGTCTGGAGCTGGCTGGCGGTCTGGTGATTTCCTATGTTCCCCAGGATACCTCGTTTCTGGCGGGAACTTTGGAGGATTTCGCCAGAAAGAGCGGAGTGGATGAGACACTGTTTAAGGCACTTTTGCGGAAGCTGGACGTATCCAGGGAACAGTTTTCCAAACCCATGCAGGATTTCAGCGAGGGGCAGAAAAAGAAGGTGCTGATTGCCAGAAGCCTCTGTGAGCAGGCTCATCTGTATATCTGGGACGAGCCGCTGAACTATATTGATATCTTTTCACGGATGCAGATCGAGGATCTGATTATCCGGTGGAATCCCACCATGCTGCTGGTGGAGCATGATGCGTATTTTCTGAAGAAAATCGGCGCCAGGGAGATTTTGTTAAAATCCGGGAAACAGAAGCCCTAAGGCGCCGGGCTGCGGGAAACGCAGCCTGTGTGTATGCCTTTGTAACAGTGAAGCCGGAAGGCCGAACCGTTACGGATAAACTGCTGTCCGGAAGAATTTGCGGTTATGAGATAAGCTTCCATTTTGCGGGAAATTCGTGTATAATCGTTACAGTTTTCCGAAACAGGAAGCCATTTGGAACAGCGGAAAAGACAGACCGGAATCCGGCGGAAGATCTGCCGGATGGATGTGAGAAAAGATGGGAGGGATCAGGATGCAGGTGGCAGTTTTGGCGGATACCCACGGAGTTTTGCGGGATGAGGTGTGCCGGATGGTGGCCCGAAGCGATGCGGTTATTCATGCCGGTGACCTGGCAGATGCCGGGATCCTGGAGGAACTTTGCCGGATGAAAAAGCCGGAGGCGCCTCTGTATGTGGTCAGGGGAAATAATGACCGGGGCAGCTGGGCCGACAGGCTGCCCGCATGTCTGCGATTTACACTGGGCGGATACCATTTCCTGATGGTTCATGACCGGCGGGATCTGCCGGAGGATCCGAAAGACGCCCGGGTGGTGATTTTCGGCCACTCCCACCGGTATCTGAAAGAGGAGCGGGAGGGACGGCTGTGGCTGAATCCGGGCAGCTGCGGGAGGCCCAGGTTTGGCATGGAGCTGACCATGGTAAGACTTTCCCTGGAGGATTCCGGACTGTATACGGAAAAAATCGTGCTGGCGCCCGCAAAAAGGCAGAAAGAATCCGGCGAAAATAACGGACCGGTCACGCTGGAGCAGATCCGGCAGCTGATGAATCTGATGGACCGGGGGAAGCAGCTGAATGAAATTGCCCGGAAAACCGGACTGAACCGGCAGCTGGCGGAACAGATCTGCCGGATTCGGGTGACTCACCCGGGGGTGACGGCAGGGGGGATTCTGGATAAAATGGAGGTAAATAAACGATGGCAGCGATGAAAAGATATGGCAGTATGCTGTTGGCATTTCTTCTTTTGGGAGCCCCAATTTTGGGCGCCGGATGCGGCGGCAGGGTTCCCCAGCCGACGATGGAGGCTTCCGAAGGGGAAATCATCTGTACCGTTCCGGAACGTACGGATACGGAGACGGAAGTTTCCTGGAAAGAGTATCTGGAGGAATACGGTGATCAGCTGGTTTATGTGGAACTGAATGAACCGGTGATACTCCGCTTTGAGGGGGAACAGCCAAAGGAGCTGGAAATCAGGGATTCGGTCATTGATGAAAACGGAGCGCTCCGCTATCAGGAACGGGTAACGGAGCTGCGGGCTTTTACCTGGGATGAGGAGCAGCAGGCTTATACCATTTACATCCCGGGGCATTTCGGCTCCATGCTAAGCTCCGATTTATCGGATTATGAGCAGGGCGCCTGCCTGCGGGGACTGGAAATCAATTACCGGTGGAACGGAGAGGATTATACCAGCCTGCTGGCGCTGCGGACGGATGCAGGGCTGATGTGAGGCCGGAAGTAAGGACTGTGATGGAAAATTGTCAGAGGAAGGAGAAACAGTATGAGTTTTGCGGTGGTAACGCTGAAAAAAGGTGAGGGGCGTACGGTAAAGGCCGGAGGCGCCTGGATTTATGATAATGAGATCGCCAGCATCATGGGAGATTTTGCCGACGGAGATCTGGTGCTGGTGCATGATTTTGACGGGTATCCCATGGGGAGGGGATTTATCAACCGCCATTCCAGAATCCGGATCCGCATGATGACCAGAAATATCCACCAGGAGGTGGATGAGGAATTTCTGCGGATGCGGGTGAAGGACGCCTGGGAATACCGGAAGCGGACGGTGGATACCGACAGCTGCCGGGTGATTTTCGGTGAGGCGGATTTCCTGCCGGGCCTGGTGGTGGACAAGTTTTCGGATGTGCTGGTGGTACAGTCTCTGGCGCTGGGGATTGACCGGATGAAGGAAACCATCGTGCGGCTGTTAAAGGAAGTGCTGAAGGAAGACGGCATCCGGATCTTTGATACCCTGGTGGAGATTCAGGAGAACGGCGTGAAATACCAGGTGGATGTAAAGGACGGACAGAAAACCGGTTTTTTCCTGGATCAGAAATACAACCGGCGGGCCATTCACCGTCTCTGTCCCGGGGCGAAGGTGCTGGACTGCTTTACCCATACCGGCTCCTTTGCGCTGAATGCGGGAATTGCCGGCGCCAGCCAGGTGCTGGGCGTGGACGCCTCCGAGCTGGGAATCGAACGGGCCCGGGCCAACGCCGAACTCAACGGGCTTTCCGACCGGGTATCCTTTGTGTGCGAGGATGTGTTTGAACTGCTGCCCCGGCTGGAGCGGGAGGGAGAGAAGTTTGATCTGGTGATTCTGGATCCGCCCGCCTTTGCCAAATCCCGCAGCTCCATAAAAAATGCGGTGAAGGGATACCGGGAAATCAACCTGCGGGGAATGAAGCTGGTGAAGGACGGCGGGTATCTGGCCACCTGCTCCTGCTCGCATTTTATGGATTATGAGCTGTTTACGAAGACCATCGGACAGGCGGCGGCCAATGTGCATAAACGGCTGCGCCAGGTGGAATTCCGCACCCAGGCGCCGGATCATCCGATTTTGTGGGGAGCGGGGGATTCTTATTATTTGAAGTTCTACATTTTTCAGGTGGTAGATGAAAAGTAGGGCTCTGGAATACCCGGAAATATTGGATTTACAGGGATTTGGAGTGAACGGAGCAGACAGAAAAGATATCATAACTTATTGTAGGATGGTGTAATTATTTAGAAAAACGGTGTAGTACATTGGTGGGAACCGGAAAACAGATTACTTTTGCCCAAAATAATAATATAAAAATACCCTGACAGATTTTGGAGGCAGATATCTGACAGGGTATTTTTTCAATAATAACAGGATTAATATTATAAGGGTTGATTTTGTACTGCTTGCTTCATTTTCCTATGTCAATAAGAACTCTTTTCAGCTGAGGATATTGAAATTCTTCCGATGAAGAAGCTCTTGAAATTTGTTTTTGGGGTATTATTGTTATGTGGATGCCAGCAGGAAAAGATAATGACAAATCCGAGTCCAAGTGCAATAATCTAATTTAGACGATATGGTCAAATTATGGATGTTTTATGTGAGGGGGCAGAAATGGGCGATACAATCATAAAAAAGGATATTTTTCTTGATTTTAGTGTCAAGGATGATGGTTTTGAATTTTCCACATCAATTGCTGATGCAATGGCAAAAGCTGAAGCAGAGATTATAGTTTTAAATGAAACGGTAGATTCGATAAAAGGGCTGAAACCAGATTGTGATAAACTGGACTATATTCTGGCTGCAAGTTCTGGTGCTTTGTGTGGTATTATTGATATTTTTGTAGTGGGAACTCCCGGTGAGTCATCAATTGGCGATATTACAGATAACTGGTTTGCGGCCAGAACAATGGACTTTGCAAAGCTATGCCATCCAGATAAAAAGAATTTTGACAGCCTCGATTCTGCACTGAGATTCTTGGAAAAAGATTTCAAAGTTCCTTATGATCAGACTGGACTTGGCGATGCTGGAAGGATTGTTTTTGATTTGACGGCTAAAAATCATCATTTTAAATCCCTTGCACACAATCCAAATTTGTTAGGACTGTTCTTTTCTATACTTGATCAGTTCAGTAATGCATCTCACTTTGTTACAGACGGTCAGCTTATTACTCTGTATCAGGCAGATGAAAAATGGGAAATGCAAGGCAGTAATATTCTGAGTAAACTGTTCTGTGGATTCGCAAATTGGATAGGCCATCTAATTTCAGATGTCTCTGGATCATTGTCCAGTGCGGCTAAGGGCAATCGGGGTACGGGCCTTCCATCTCCGCTATGGACATGGATGAATGATATTATTGCCATAAAATCCAAATTGGGACTTAGCGTAACTGAAACGGAGAAAGCCATGAATGAGCTGGCCCTGAACATTTTTGAAAGAGGTTACGATATTCGATATCAGACTGCTCAGGCGATCCCCGTATTAATGAATGAACTGTTCGTTAGACTTATTTATGCAATCCGTCGCTTATTTAGATATTTTACAGAGGCGCCAAAAACAGAGTATTCCTTTGCACATATGTGGAAAAAGTGTGATCCGTTCTCGAATGCTACGGTTAAGCGTATGTTGGCTGTTGCACATGGCACATTCTGTCTGATAGATGTTGGAGACGCAGTAGGTAGATCGTTTGTAGCCGGTGGAGGAACCTTTAATACTGTAGAATTTGTATTGCGACTCAATGTTGTCGGAGCCGGACGATTTGTGATCTCTCTCTATGGTGAGACAAGGCAGGCGATTTTCTATAATCATGCCAGGAGAGAATCTGATTTCGTTTCAAATGAAATGGTCATCGTTACTAATTACATAGAAGGTTTGAAAATACTGGCTCGCCAATACGATGATAGTCATTTACTGATGTTTACAAGAGACTTTGAAAAAAGCGATGCTTATGTAGAGGCTTTTGGGAAATCAGTAATGTTAGCGGAATTGCGAAATGTTCCAACAGATAAAATTTTAAAAAGTAAGTCAGATATCGACAAATACTTTGGAGGCAAATGATATGGCAAAGAAGTTATCAAAACTTCAAATGGCACAGAAAGAAGCTGAAGCTGCAGCGGAGAAAACAAATCAAAAAATTAATGAGCTGGGTGAACACACCAGCACATTGTATACATCCCTAACCACGATACAGTCTTTGTTTGACCATATTCGTAATGTGCCCGAAGAAAATTTGCTGAAGTATGAAAAACTGAAGACCATCAGAGTAAACTGGAAACAGCAGGCTGAAAAAATCGAATTGGAATACAAGAAGGCTGAAGTACAGAATGCCGGTCAAGGCGCTGCGGGCATTGGTGCTGGTGTTGCAGTTGCGGCGCTCGGCCCCACAGCGGCTATGGGTATTGCGACAACGTTTGGGGTTGCATCTACCGGAACAGCTATATCTTCTTTAAGCGGTGCAGCAGCTACAAATGCAGCACTGGCATGGTTAGGAGGTGGAGCTTTAACTGCTGGTGGTGGTGGGATGGCTGCTGGAAGCGCATTTTTGGCGCTTGCAGGACCTGTTGGGTGGACAATTGCAGTTGTTTCCATCGTTGCAAGCGGTCTGATGATTTTCAAGACGAAAAATGATAAGGAAAGACTAGAAAATGTATACACGTGTATTAGTAACCGTGATATTAAATCATATAAGCTGGCTATTGTCGAATTGAGTGAGCGAATCACAAGAATTATAAATGAGTCTGAAAAATTGGATGAGGCAATTTCAAAGATTGAAACCTTTGGAACGGACTATACGAAAATGACCGAAGCTCAACAGTATGAGTTGGGTGCATATGTCAATTTAATGGAAGCATCTACCATGTTGCTGGTGAATCCGATCCTGGGTCTGCAGCCTAAATATTCGGAGCAGGATTTTGATAAGCTTTGTGCAGCTGAAAGCGAATTGTATAAACGGTATTTTAAGGTTCACAAAAATATGGTCATTTCTATGGCCAATTTGCTTTATGAAGTCAAGCTCGATGATAAGGACAAAAAATTGTTGGCTAAGTCTTTGAAGAAGAACAAAGAATTTTTAGCTTCAGTTCAGATGACCAAAAAGGAATTTAACGCTGACGATATTTCAATGATTGAGAGGGCGTTGAATCACAGATATAAATATAGTGCATATTAAAAAGACAAATAGATATTTAGCAAAAAGTTGCTAGATGAGGTAGGGAAAGATGTATAAAATGATGGCTACCGAAGAATTTAAGAAATAATTAAGACTATGATCAGACAAAAAAATACAGTCATTAAGGAAATCTCCTCAATGGCTGTATTTTTTTGCATACCCGGTTGCCTGAGCCCTAATTTATGCTATGATATCAATATCTGAAAAATGGAGGCGAAACCGTGTCAGGAATTTTACTCATCGAGGACGAAGAAAGCGTCAGCAGAGGAATTGAATTTACATTGAAAAAAGAAGGCTACCAGGTGGAAACCGCCGGAACGATCCAGAACGCCATGGAACTATTGAAAAACTGGACGCCGCAGCTGGTGATCTGTGACGTGAATCTGCCGGACGGCAGCGGTCTGGATCTGATCCGCCAGATCCGAAAGAAGAGCATGGTGCATATCATCTGCCTGACGGCTCTGGATACAGAGATGGATCAGGTGATAGGCTATGAGGCGGGAGCCGACGATTATGTCACCAAACCGTTCAGCCTTTCCGTGCTTGTCCTGAAGGTAAACGCGTTCTTTAAGCGTTTTCAGCAGGAGGCTTCTCCGGTGATCGAATCCGGTGGGATGCTGTTTCAGCTGGCCGAAATGAAGGCGCAGAAGGATGGACGGGAAATTTCTTTTACGAAAAATGAGTGGAAGATGCTGAAATTGTTTCTGGAGCATCCGCGGCAGATCCTGTCAAAGAATCAGATTCTGGAGCGTTTGTTTGATGTGGATGGGGAATTTGTGGATGAAAATACGGTGGCGGTGAATATCCGAAGGCTCAGGGAAAAGATCGAGATGGACAGCTCCCACCCGAAGTATATCCGCAATGTCCGTGGGCTGGGGTATCTCTGGGACTGTGACTGCCGGAAAGGACAGGCCAAAACCCTATGACTGGAGAAAGAAAAAGATATCTGACAGAGCTGCTTTTGAGTCTGCTGCTGACAGCCGCAGTGACCGGCGCAATCATCGGGATCCGTTACCGGTCCTATCAGGCGGAAATGGACAGAATGGCGCTGCTATTGGAGGCGCAGGAAACCGAAAATGAGATTTTCCGGATCTTAAAAGAGGAGGAACCGATATCCAACGGGGAAACCGGTCAGATCTTGGAACGTTACGGATACAGGAAGCCCCAGGACAGCGCGGCGGGGCGGCAGTTCCTGAAGGACTGCCGGGCAGCGCTGGCCGGAGGAGGGATTCTGTGGCTGGGAAGCGCCGGAATCCTGGGCTTTGAATGGTATCGAAAGAGAAAAGAAAAAGAGAAACAAAGTCAGGATATTGTTGAGGAACTGGAGAAAATACGGGGAGGGGAATACGGACAGATTCTGCCGGAGCTGGATGCAGACGGGGAGGAGCAGAGCCGGAGAAGGATTCTGGACGCGCTGGATTCTCTGGGAAGCTATGTGGAAATGATCCGCAGCCAGGCGCATCACGAGAAGGAGGAGACAAAATCCCTGGTGACGGATTTGTCCCATCAGCTGAAAACGCCGGTGGCGGCACTGTCCTCCTGTTTCGGTGTGTTAAAGAATCCGGATTTGTCAGAGAAAGAACGCAGGGAATTTCAGGATCGGATGGAACAGCAGCTGCACAGTCTGGAACAGCTGATCGGCGCGCTGATTAATATTTCCAGAATGGAGACGGGCATGATCCGGCTGCAGCCGGAAGAGGGCAGGATATTTGACACGATCCTGGAGGCGGTCAACAGGATCTGGCTCAAGGCGCAGCAGAAAGATATCGGGATTCAGATGGAAGCGGCGGATGAAATAGAAGATCTCAGGATGATGCAGGATCGGAAATGGCTGTGCGAAGCGCTGATCAATCTTCTGGATAATGCGGTCAAATACAGCCCCTCCGGAACGATGATAACCCTTCGGGCGTTTCGGATGACTTCCTTTTTGCGGATCGAAATACAGGATCAGGGGATCGGAATTCCCAGAGAGAACTATCACAAAGTGTTCCAGCGCTTTTACCGGGGAAAACAGTCGGAAGTGCAGAGGGAAGAGGGCGCCGGGGTGGGACTGTATCTTGCCAGAAGGATCATCGAGGGACATCACGGCACGATCTCCCTGGACACCAGGAGAAAGAATAAAGAAAAGGGAACGGTATTTGTGGTGCAGCTCCCTTACCGGAAATAAGTCTTACGGTTTTGTAAGGCTTTTTTCTTTCTTTTGAAAGGGAAATGAAAGACAGACCCGGTAAGATAAGATTCAGCAAAGGGCGGAAGCCCCCTGTAGGGATACCTTGATGGTCATTTGGCCAAAAACAAAGCCCCCCTGCGGGGATACCTCTATGGCCATTCGGCCAATAATAAGGAAACCCCCTGCGGGGATACCTCTATGGCCATCCGGCCAATAATATGGAAAGGAAGGAAACAGATGGATCAGATATTGCAGACCGTGGATTTGTGTAAATATTACGGGAAGGGGGAAAATGAAGTCAAAGCCGTACAGCATGCCAATCTGGAAATTCAGAAAGGGGAGTTTGTGGCGATTGTGGGGAAATCGGGCTCCGGAAAGAGTACGCTGCTTCATATGATGGGCGGACTGGACACGCCCACCAGCGGCAAGGTTCTGATCCGGGGAAAGGATATCTTTTCCTACAAGGATGACGCCCTTGCGGTGTTCCGGAGAAGAAAGATCGGTTTTATTTTTCAGTCGTTCAATCTTGTCTCTTCCATCAACGTATGGGAAAATATCGTGCTCCCCACCGGGCTGGACGGCAAAAAGGCCGATGAGAAATTTGTGATGGACATTGTGACCACCCTGGGGCTGGAAAAGAAGCTTCACAATCTGCCCAATACCCTTTCCGGCGGGCAGCAGCAGAGGGTGGCCATTGCCAGAGCCCTGGCCTCAAAGCCGGATATCCTTTTCGCGGATGAGCCCACGGGAAATCTGGACTCCCGTACCAGTGACGAGGTGATCGCCCTGCTAAAGATGTCGGTGGAAAAATACGGGCAGACGCTGGTGATGATCACCCATGATGAGGACATTGCTCAGATCGCCGACCGGATTCTGGTGATCGAAGACGGAAAGGTGGCGGAACTGGGATGAAAACAATCACAAAACTTGCATGGAGCAATAACCGGAAAAACCGCGCCAGATGCGTATTGATCATACTTTCGATTTTTCTGACCACGGTTCTGCTTTCCGCCATCGCCACCTTCGGCTATGGACAGATCCGTTTCCAGAGGGTCAACGCGGAGGAATTTTACGGTTCCTATTATGGAACGTATGTAAATGTGAAGGAACAGCAGATTGCCGAAATGCAGAAGCGGAGCGAATTTGACCGGATCGGACGGGCCGCTTCGGTGGGTGAGATTGAAAATACAAGGGACATTTCCATGGTGTGGATGGACGAGGAAACGATGCAGCTGGCCAATATGGAAAAACAGCTGCAGGAGGGAGCATTTCCCCAGCAGGAAAATGAGATTGCAGGTCAGAAGGAGCTGTTTGAACGGCTGGGCTGTCCCGACGCCAGACCGGGAGATACCGTGACTGTTCCTTTCCGAAGAAATACGCAGGAGACCTATCAGGAAAAGCAGTTTGTCATCAGCGGCATTACGAAGTCGTTTCAGGAAGAGCAGGAAAATCAATCCTATGCCGTCTACGTTTCCAGAGCCTGTTACGAGGCGCTTTACGCGCCCAAGGAGCGGGTATACAACATCTATTTTACTCTGGCGGACAGCGTGCCGGTAAATTCCTCTGACCTGGAAATGACCATCAAAGATCTGGCAGAAGCCTGCGGCATCAATCCGGAATACGCGGCGGAAAACAGCTATTTTTCCATGTGGGTTCTGGATCCGGGAATGGAAATGATCACAGGCTGTGTGGCCGTGGCGCTGGTGGTGGTTTTCTTTGCGGTGCTGGTGATCTATAACATTTATCAGGTGGGGCTGGTACAGAAGATCCAGGAGTACGGGAAAATCCGGGCGCTGGGCGCCACGAAAAAAAAAAAAAAAAAACTGGTCTTTCGGGAAGGAATGATGCTGCCGGTGGTTGGCGTTCCGGCCGGGCTGGTTGTGGGGACGGCGGTGTCCGTTATTTTTCAGAACTTTTGGCTGTCGCAGAGCGAAGTATTCGGCAGCGGGGAGGCCGTGCAGGTAAATATGGTCTCCATCCCCCTGCTGCTTGTCTGCGCGGCGGCAGCGGTACTCACCGTATGGATCGCTCTGAAACGTCCGATGAAACTGATTTCCCGGATATCGCCGGTGGAAGCGATTCGTTTCCAGGGAGAAAAGAAAAAGAACCGGGGATTCCGGAGAGGCAGAAAACAGGTGGGCGTACCTCAGCTTACCAGCGCCAATATGGCCATGAACCGGAAACGCACTGCGGCCACAATTCTTTCCATGGGACTTTCCTGCGTGCTCTTCGTGGTTGCCGCCAATTTTACCGGAAATGTCAGCACAGAATATGACGCCAGAAAACAGATCTCTTACGGCCAGTTTCAGATTGATCTGTCCTACAGTACCAACGACGCGGCATACCCGGAGAATAACCTGGATGTGATTCTGCAAAATGATCCGCTGGACGAAACGCTGGTGGAGAATATCCGGAAGCTGGACAAAGTGACGGATGTTCAGGTACGTTATATGATGTACGCCCGGGATCAGAAGGGGAATCTTGCATCGGTGGGCGTGCTGAACCGGGAGCAGTTTCAGGATGAGGCGTATCAGGGCTCCCTGAAAGGGAAAGTGGATTACGATGAGGCAGCGAAAAATGGGGATATTCTTTATGGCTGGTCCTATTTCCTCGAGGAAACAGGATACGATCTGGGAGAAACCGTTACCATGACGGTGGGAGATGCCGGCGGAGAAACCCGGTTTCAGGGAGTCATGTCCGGAGCCTTTGGAAGTACCAATTATGACTGGATTCTTACGGATCAGACTTACGAACAGATGGGCCTGACCGGAAAAAGCATCGGCACCATCTGGATCGACTGCGCCCCGCAGGACTGCCAGGCTGTCAGAAGCGAACTGGAGGAACTGCTGACAGATAAACAGCACTATGAAATGACTTCGTACCAGGGCGCATTGGCAACCTCCGAGAGTACGCTGGGAAGCTTTGAGACACTTGCCTATGGAGTTCTCCTGCTGGTGGGACTGATCGCGTTTATGAATATGGCAAATACCATGATCATCAGCGTGGTCACCAGGAAACGGGAGCTGGGCGTCATGCAGGCGCTGGGCATGACCAACCGGCAGATGAACCGGATGCTGAGAAACGAGGGGCTTATTTTTACCTTTGGGAGCATCCTGATATCGCTTCTGGTGGGAATGCCGGCGGGGTATGCGCTGTTCTGTTATGGAAGAGCGCATGGATATTTCGGGCTGGAAGTGTACCATGTACCAGTTGCTGAGATCCTTGCCATGGTGTTGATCCTGGGAGTACTGCAGATTTCGCTTTCTTATATTCTCAGCAGGAATGTGAAGAGGGAGTCGGTGGTGGAGAGGATACGGTATCAGGAATAGTTATTCCGTAAAACGGGGAACTGTGATATAATATATTCCATTATCACAGTTCCCTGTTTTTATCCTGGATATAATCCTTTCAGGCGGGGAAATGAAAGTCGGAAAAGCAGATTCCGGCAAAGGATGAGGAAGGAATTACGAGGAAACCATATGAAAGTTCTGATATTATCCTGCAACACCGGCGAAGGACACAATTCCGCCGGAAAAGCGGTGAAAGAAGCGGTGGAACGGGCGGGCCACGAGGCGGTCATGATGGACATGATGATTCTGGAAGGACCGCGGACTTCCGCGGTGGTGGGCGGCGGTTATGTGAAAATTGTAAAGTACGTCCCCCGGCTGTTTCAGCTGATGTACCGGGTCGGCTCCGCGGTCTCTTCCGATAAAAGGAAGTCCCCCGTTTATCTCGGCTGTTCCCTGATGGCCGGAAAACTGGAGCAGTTCCTTGCAAATAATGATTTTGATGTGATCGCCACCCCGCACCTGTTTCCGGCGGAGACCATGACGGCCATGAAGCGGCGGGGAATGTTGAAACAGAAGGCGGTGGCTATTGCCACGGATTATACCTGCATCCCTTTCTGGGAAGAAACGGACTGCGACTATTATGTGATTCCCCACGAGGATCTGAAAGAGGAATTTGCGGCTAAGGGGATTCCGGAAGAAAAACTGCTTCCCCTGGGAATTCCGGTGCGGCAGAGCTTCTGGCAGAAAGAGGAGCGGGCAAAGGCAAAGAGACGCTGTCATATACCGGAGAATGAGAAAACATTTCTGGTGATGAGCGGCAGCATGGGATTTGGAAAGATCCAGCTGTTTGTGATGGAGCTGGCCCGTCGGCTGAAGGAAAATGAGGGCATCGTGGTGATCTGCGGAAACAATCAACGGCTGGAAAGACTTCTGCGCAGGGAACTGAACGGGCGGCGCAATGTGCGGATTCTGGGATATACCCAGTATGTGTCGGATTATATGGACGCCTGCGATGTGATTTTCACCAAGCCCGGCGGTCTCACCAGCACGGAGGCGGCGGTGAAAAAGATTCCCATCATACATACCCGGCCGATTCCAGGCTGCGAGGAGAAGAATCTGAATTTCTTCCAGAGCAGGGGCATGTCCCTGGGACCCCGCCGGATGCTGGCGCAGCTGCGGGCGGGAAGAAAGCTGATGGATCGGGATTCCCTGCGGCGGCAGATGGAGGAAAATCAGAGAGCCAATATCAGTCCGGAATCCGCTGACAGGATCTGCCGCCTGCTGGAACGGCTGGCGGATGAGAGAAAAGAGGAGAGTGAGAGACAGTGACTGGAAAGTTTTTGGAATACATACTGATCGGTTATCTGTCGGGAAGTATACTGTATGCGTACCTGCTGCCCAGATACCTGAAGCATGTGGATGTGACGGAAAAGAGCGGGGACGGCAATCCCGGTGCGGCCAATGCGTTTCTTTACGCGGGCATTCCCATGGGAATCCTGGTGCTTCTCATGGAGCTGTTAAAGGGATTTGTACCGGTGCATCTGGCCATGGAGAAACTTCCTGCAGCGGATCCCATGTTTGGACTGGTGATGGCGGCTCCGGTGCTGGGGCATGCGTTTCCCCTGGGAAGAAGAAGGCAGGGAGGAAAAGCCATCGCGGTATCTTTCGGCGTCCTTCTGGGAATCTGGCCGGTAACCGCGCCTTTTTGGCTTCTGGTAGGATCATACCTGACGTTTTCCTTGATTGTGGTGGTGACGCCTCACTTCTTCCGTTCCATTGTGACGTTCGTGCTGCTGTTTGTGGGAACGGCGCTGCTGGTGGATGTGCCGGGAATTGTGGCGGGCTGCGGATGTATCTGCGGAACCGTGATCTGGAAGCATCTGGCGCGCTATCAGGGAGAGCGGATGCAGGTCCGGCTGCTGCAGGGATCACACTGAGAGGCCGGGAAATTTCCGTTTTTTATCGGGAATCCCGGCGAAATGTGATTTCCGGTTGACAGGGACCGGATTTGATGGTATGTTTTTAGTAACTTATATGACTGACGGAAGTGGAAATGACCACAGGGAGTATAAGGGATAGGGGCCGACCGTCTGGGCAGTAAAGCTCGGACTGCAGGCTTTTTTTGTATCTGAAAAAAGTTTGGAAGCCGGGTTTTGCGGGAAACTGTGCGCCGGACGCCCTGTCTGGCGCCGAATATGTCATTGGATGCAAAGGAGAGAGTGCGATGAAAATGTTATCATTGGAACAGGAGCTGCGTGGAAACGCATATCCGGGAAGAGGAATCGTGATTGGAAAATCTGCCGACGGCACGAAGGCAGTGACCGCCTATTTTATCATGGGAAGAAGTGAGAACAGCCGGAACCGCGTTTTTGTGGAAGACGGGGAGGGCATCCGCACCCAGGCCTTTGATCCTTCCAAACTGACGGATCCCAGCCTGATCATTTATGCGCCTGTCCGGGTGCTGGGCAATAAAACCATTGTCACCAACGGCGATCAGACAGATACCATCTATGAGGGCATGGACAAGCAGATGACCTTTGAGCAGTCTTTAAGAAGCCGCGAATTCGAGCCGGACGCCCCCAACTATACCCCCAGAATTTCCGGAATTATGCACATCGAATCCGGAAAATACAACTATGCCATGTCCATTTTAAAGAGTAATAACGGAGATCCGGATTCCTGTCAGCGTTTTACCTTTGCCTATGAGAATCCAAAGGCAGGAGAGGGCCGTTTTATCCACACCTATCAGTGTGACGGAAATCCGCTGCCCAGCTTCGAGGGAGAACCCAAACTGGTGGAGATTTCCGGTGATATCGACGATTTTACCGGCCGGGTATGGGAAAGCCTGAATGAGGAGAACAAGGTATCCCTGTTTGTACGTTATATTGATATTGCCACCGGCGCGTACGAAACCAGAATTGTCAACAAGAATAAATAATGGAAAGCGCGCTTGGCGAATTTTCCATGATCATGAATAAGAAAGGGAGAGATGAACGATGAAAGAGTTACAGTTAAAATATGGATGCAATCCTAATCAGAAACCTTCCAGAATCTATATGGCTGACGGCAGTGAGCTGCCCATCCAGGTACTCTGCGGCAAACCCGGCTACATCAATTTTCTGGATGCCTTCAATGGCTGGCAGCTGGTGCGGGATCTGAAGAGAGCCACCGGCCTGGCGGCAGCCACCTCTTTCAAGCATGTGTCCCCGGCGGGCGCTTCCGTGGGACTGCCCCTGACGGAGACGCTGGCGAAGATTTACTGGGTGGACGATATGGACTGGAAGAATTTTTCTCCGCTGGCCTGCGCTTACGCGAGAGCCAGAGGCGCGGACCGGATGTCTTCCTTCGGTGATTTCATCGCCCTGTCGGATGTGTGCGATAAGGATACGGCCATGCTGATCAAGAGAGAGGTTTCCGACGGCGTCATCGCCCCCGGTTATACAGAGGAAGCTCTTGAGATTCTGGAATCCAAGAAAAAAGGAAACTACAATGTGATTCAGATCGACCCGGATTTTGTTCCGGCTCCCCTGGAACACAAAGAAGTATACGGAGTTACCTTTGAACAGGGACGTCAGGAACTGACCATCGACGATGCGCTCATTTCCAATATTGTCACAAAGAATAAGGAGCTGTCTGAGGAAGCAAAACGGGATATGAAGATTTCCCTGATTATCCTGAAATATACTCAGTCCAACTCAGTCTGCTATGTAAAAGACGGACAGGCCATCGGTGTGGGAGCCGGACAGCAGTCCAGAGTACACTGTACCCGTCTGGCGGGTCAGAAAGCGGACAACTGGTGGCTGCGCCAGTGCCCGAAGGTGATGAACCTGCCCTTTAAGGACACCATTTCCCGCGCGGAGAGAGACAACGCCATCGACGTTTACATCGGTGAGGAATACATGGACGTGCTGGCTGATGGAAACTGGGAGAATACCTTTACGGAGAAGCCGGAGGTATTTACCCGCGAAGAGAAGAGAGCATGGCTGGATCAGCTGCAGGATGTGACCCTGGGATCCGACGCCTTCTTCCCCTTTGCCGACAACATCGAGCGGGCAAGGAAGAGCGGTGTGAAATATGTGGCGGAGCCCGGCGGATCTGTCCGGGACGACGCGGTGATCGCCTGCTGCGACAAATACAACATGGTGATGGCGTTTACGGGTATCCGTCTTTTCCATCACTAATCGGATATTTTACAGAAACTACAGAAATCCCCGGCCGGCCGGAAACCGCCTGACCGGGGATTTCTCTGTCTGTGCCAGGAGAAAGGAAGGTTCGCGCGGCGTGCTTTCCATTGACATAAGCAGCGGCAGTCTCCCGGAGTTTTTGACTTCCCGGAAAAGCTGTGATAGAATGACGGTAGTTTTGCCGAAAAACAGCGCTTTTTCTGTGGCACGCCTGTTTTATAACATTGCGTCGGCAGAAAGCGCTTTCGGACAGATTTCGGCGGAGAGGAAGGAAATGGGATATGAGAACACAGGAACTGGTCAGGGGAATTCGGGATGGTATTCCCATCTGTCTGGGATATTTTTCGGTATCCGTGGCGTTTGGAATGACCGCGGTACTGGCAGGGATGCCGCTGTGGGCGGCAGTGCTGATTTCTCTTACCAATCTCACCAGCGCCGGTCAGTTTGCCGGAACCAATCTGATGATTGCCGGAGGCGGCATGGCAGAGCTGGCGCTGACCACCCTGGTGATTAACATCCGTTATTTTCTCATGTCCCTCTCCGTATCCCAGAAGGTGGAGCGCCGGATGGGGCTGGGCAGGAGACTGGCGGTGGCATTCGGGATTACCGATGAAATTTTTGCCGTTTCCATGCAGCATCCGGGCGAACTGACCTCTCCGTATATGGCGGGCCTGATTCTGACGCCGGTACTGGGATGGACCGGGGGAACGCTGGTGGGCGGCGCGGCCACATCCGTGATGCCGCCGGCTCTTTCCGGCGCTCTGGGAATCGCCCTCTATGGGATGTTTATCGCCGTGATTATTCCGCCGGCCAGAAAGGAGAGAAGCGTCCTGTATACGGTACTGCTGGCGGTGGCTGCCAGTTATGCGTTTACCTGCGTACCGGCGCTGAAATCTCTGGGATCGGGCTGGTCCATTATCATAATCACGGTGGCGGTCAGCGGCCTGATGGCCTGGCTGTTTCCCAAAAAAGGAGAGGGGGATGACGAATGAGTACGGGATATCTGTTGGCGGGAATTGCGGTGATGGCGGTGGTCACCTATCTGGTGCGTATGCTTCCCATGGCAATTTTCCGGAAGAAAATTCGCAGCCGCTATATCCAGTCGTTTCTGTATTATGTACCTTATGCGGTGCTGTCCGCCATGACGTTTCCGGCAATTTTTGACAGTACGGGATCCCGGCCGGGGGCTGTGGCCGGGTGTGTGGCAGCGTTGATTCTGGCCTATTTCCGAAAAGGGCTGCTGATTGTGGCGGTGGGAGCGGCCGCGGCTGCTTTTGTGGTGCAGGCGGCGGGGCTTTGATTCGCACAGTCCCCGGAAAACAAAGGATGATTTCTTTGAGGGGACCGCGGATAACCGGAAGGATGAGGAAGCGTCTGGGATTGTCCGGAAAAATCAGAACAGAGAAAAGAGACGGGATGCCGTTTTCCAGAGAAATCCCTGACTGGGCTGAAAGGAGACAATGGCGTCCGGAAACCAGATGATCCGGATCAGATAAACGCCGAGAAACAGCAGAGCGATGAGAATCACGGCCCAGCGGTATTTTTTAAAATCAATAAATCCTTCAAAAACAAAGGCTGCCGCAATCAGAGGAGCCATCCAGAACAGCGGATGGCAGGCGAAGGCGCCGGCTGCGTCCAGGTGGAGGATACGGATCCAGGCCCGGGTAATGCCGCAGCCGGGACAGGAAATCCCCAGGAAAAACCGTATGGGACATCCGGTAAAATGGGTGACCAGATAATAGAGAATACAGACGAGTATCAGGGCTGTCAGATTATTCTGCAGCCTTTTTTTCTCTTCCGTTGTCAGTTTGGTAAAAAAATTCATGGAAAAAGCCTCCTTGTCAGGGGCGGAAAATCACAGGTTTCTGGTATCAGTATAACGTTGGCGCCCGATAAGGACAAGAAAAATTTTCACAGGTGCGGAAAATAGTTCCCTTACAGGATAAAGAAGTTGCCTCAAAATATGGCGGATGATATAATAAATGCAGGTTAATGGGCGCGGTTACTGCCTGTCTTTGGTATCTTGTGGGAGGAAGGCGGCAGGACTGTGCGCTATGAGAGGAGGAGGAAGATGCAATTTAAGAAACGCGACGGCCTGGTATGTACCATTTTCAATGTCATCACCTGCGGGATTTACGGGATCTATTTCTGGTACCGTTACGGGGAAGATGTGAATGAACTCTGCGCGGAGGATGGAAAACATACGCCCAATTATATTGTGGCATGGCTTCTGTCCCTGATTACCTGCGGAATCTATGGAGTCTACTGGATGTACAACCTGGCGTCAAGGCTTGATACTGCGGAGAAAAAATATCAGGTGAATGTGGAGTCACCGGTGTTTTTCACACTGTTTATGAGTATCCCCGTGCTGGGCTTTCTGTATGCCTGTGATATCATGAACAAATTTATGGATTCCTATCTGAGAATGTATCCGGGAGGAAACGGCGGATATGGATACGGATATCAGCAGCCGGGACCGGGTCCGGTGCCGCCCCGTGGTCCGGAGGAGCCGCGGCAGAGTATGGGCCAGCAGTTTGGTGAGGATCTGAAGTCTACCTTTATGGATGTGGGACGCTCGGTAAAACAGAGTGTCAGCGATGCCATGCGCAGCAGCAACGCCGGACAGGAGCAGGAGCCGACAAGAACCTGCAGAAACTGCGGCGCGGTGATCCCTGCCGGCAAGCAGTACTGTACGCAGTGCGGATACCCGGCAGACGGACCGGAACCTCAAAACAGCATGCCGGCCGGACCGGATGTACAGATGCCGTCAGAAGAACATGGCGAACCGCCTACGGCGGCGGAAGAGGAAGGCGTGCGGAGACCGGCACAGGATCTGTCAAAGATGCAGCCGGACGGATTCGGGATGCAGGAAGCAGGGCAGGATACACCTGCGGCAGAAACGTCGGATCTGTGTCCCAACTGCGGAAGTGTGATCCAGAAAGGGGATAAGTTCTGTATCCACTGCGGAGCCAGATTATAAGCAAGATAGAAAACGGAGGATCCCATCGATGGGACCCTCCGTTTTTGTATGCGCGAAGCGGGAACAATTATTCTTTTCCGTCAAAACAGTAAGTGCAGAGTTTGCAGGAAGACAGACCGATGGAGGCAACCATATCGTCCAGCCGGTGGTAGCGCAGCGTGGTGAACTTCAGCTGACGTCCGATCTCGTCCAGCATCTCGCTGTAGTTATGAGAATCCGGGTTGGCGTAATCCTCCAGGATCGCCTCGGTAACCTGACCTTCCCGTTTCTGAATTACCCGGCGCGTAATCAGATCCATGTCGGACTTGGACCGGGAGAAATTCAGATATTTGCATCCGTACAGAAGCGGCGGACAGGCAGGACGGATATGCACCTCTTTGGCGCCGCTTTCATAGAGAAACTCTGTGGTCTGGCCCAGCTGCGTTCCTCTCACAATGGAATCGTCAATCAGCAGCAGGCTCTTGTCCTTTATAAGCTCCTGAACCGGGATCAGCTTCATGTGAGCAATCTGTTCTCTCTGACTTTGCTGTGCCGGCATGAAGGACCGGGGCCAGGTGGGAGTATATTTAATAAAGGGACGGGCAAAAGGAATACCGGAACGGTTGGCGTATCCGATGGCGTGAGCGGTACCGGAATCCGGAACACCGGCCACAATATCAGGCTTTACATTATCCCGGCGTGCCAGCATATCGCCGCAGTTATACCGCATCTGTTCCACATTGATGCCCTCATAGGTGGACGTGGGGTAACCGTAGTAAACCCACAGGAAGGAACAGATCTTCATTTTGTCCCCGGCCGGCGCCACCGTCTCCGCACCTTCCGGCGTCATGAATACGATTTCAGCCGGTCCCAGTTCCCTGTAATCATGGTAACCAAGATTAAAATATGCGAAACTTTCAAAGGAAGCGCACATGGCGTCTTTCTTTTTTCCCAGGATAATGGGAGTACGGCCCAGCCGGTCTCTGGCGGCGTAGATTCCCTTGGGGGTCAGGATCAGCATACTCATGGAACCGTCAATCATCTCCTGCGCATAGCGGATGCCTTCCACCAGACTGCCCTTCTGGTTGATCAGGGAAGCCACCATCTCCGTGGCGTTGATGCTTCCGCCGCTCATCTCCAGAAAGTGGGTACACCCGTTGGCAAAGGAATGTTTGACCAGCTCCTCCATGTTATTGATTTTTCCCACAGTGGTGATGGCAAAACTGCCAAGATGGGACTGTACCAGCAGCGGCTGCGGCTCCGTATCGGAAATACATCCGATGCCCATGGTGCCTTCCAGCTCTTCCACATCCCGCTCAAACTTGGTCCGGAAGGGTGCGTTCTGAATGTTGTGGATGGCCCTGTTAAATCCCTTTTCAGGACTGTAAACCGCCATTCCTCCCCGTCTGGTGCCCAGATGGGAGTGATAATCTGTTCCAAAAAATACGTCGCTTACACAACTGGATTTCGAAGCTACTCCAAAAATTCCGCCCATTTGCTATTCTCCTTCTTCTTCTGAAACTTATTCCAACAATCACGTTTTCCATTATACTTGCAGCGGAAAGGATGTGCAAGAATAAAATTCGATGAAAATTGACTTTTTGGAAAGGAGATTTATAATAAGAAATACCAGCCGCCGCGGCAAACGGCATAAAAACAGATGCGAAGAATGCGCTGAGGAAGACGGAAGATGAGGTGATTATCATGAGAATGATGGAATTTAAGATGGAGCGCCAGGGCCTGGTGGAAGTGGGAGAAGAAGTTACTGTGACAGAAAGCGCGCTGCCGACTTCTTATTATTACACGATTCAGCCCATGGTGGCCATGAGCAAGAATTATCAGGGATATGAACGTCTGAAATCCACAAAGGGTATCATCCGGGAGATCCGGGAAACCGACAGAGGCTACTATGCGGTGGTGGAGTTTGACGAGGAGGAATGATGGAAAGACAAGTACACCCTATTGCCCCGGTATGGAACCGGGAGAGCAGAATATTGATCCTGGGGAGTTTCCCTTCTGTGAAATCCAGAGAGGGCAGATTTTTCTATCACCATCCCCGCAACCGCTTCTGGGTTGTGACGGCAGCGGTCCTGGGATGCCCGGTACCGGAGACGGTGGAGGAGAAAAAAGAAATGCTGCTGGCATACCGCGTTGCCCTGTGGGACGTGGCGGCTTCCTGCAGCATCCATGGATCCAGTGACAGTTCCATTCGGGATGTGATTCCCAATGACCTCGGCGGGATCCTGGAACAGTCCCGCATCCGGCAGATTTTTACCAACGGAACGACAGCATACCGGCTGTACCGAAAATATACGGAACCGGTCACCGGACGTCCGGCCATCTGTCTTCCTTCCACCAGCCCGGCAAATGCGGCCTGGTCCGTGGAGAGACTGACGGAGGAATGGTCCGTAATCCGCCGGTATCTGGAGGAAGATCCCCGGCAGGATTCCCTGTGAAAATCAGTTTCCGGGGCGGAAGGTGAGAGAATGGTCGTCCATGGAATCAATGATGGCCAGAGATTCCAGACGAACCCCCATGTCACGGATCATCTTTCCGCCTTCCTGAAATCCCTTTTCAATGACGATACCGGCGCCTTCCAGTACGGCTCCTGATTCGCGGACGATCTCGATCAGCCCTTTCAGCGCACAGCCGTTGGCAAGAAAATCGTCAATGAGCAGCACATGATCTTCCGGTCCCAGAAACTTTTTGGAGAGGATTACATCATATACTTTTTTGTGGGTGAAAGATTCCACCTTGGCGGTGTACATCTCCCCGTCCAGGTTGACGCTCTGGGATTTTTTCGCGAAAATCACCGGCACATGGAAATACTGGGCGGCCAGACAGGCAATGCCGATGCCGGAAGCCTCGATGGTGAGAATCTTGGTGATGGGGGCGTCCTGGAAACGGCGCCGGAATTCTTTTCCCAGCTCATTGATAAAAGGGATATCCATCTGATGATTCAGAAAACTGTCCACTTTCAGCACGTTTCCCGGCTTTACGATGCCATCCTTCAAAATGCGGTCTTCCAAAAGCTTCATGTCTATGTTCCTCCTGAATTGGTATAGGGTTTATATTTCTACCATCATACGTCAATATTCTGCACAAGGCAACATTTTTCTGCACAAAAAAGCGAAGGTATATCCCTGGCAGGCCATAAAAAAGCAAAATCATCCCCCCGGGGTGCTTGTCCTTCCGACAGCATCCGTGCTATAATGAGCGTTAGGCATGGAGGAGCATGGCGTTTCCTTCATGGAAAGGAGAGCAGAACGGAGGAAGATCCATGAAAGAATACGAAGCAATCCGTGAAATCATCAATCAGTGCCCCATGAATCATTCCAGAGATCAGCTGATCGAGGAGATTTCCTGCGATGATCCCGAAGAATATATCAGGGAAAAGTTCAAGGGAAGAGAATTCTCTTATGAGAAATCTGTCATGCCGGACGGCAGCATTGTCTTTGAGATTATGACGGCGGGCATTCACCAGAGATATACGTTTACGGAGATCTGACCGTAGCGCAGGGCAGGAGGAGACAATGGGAAACCGAGACCATATTGTTACACATACGCATGTGCTGGAGGACGGCACCGTGCTGGAGCATACCCATGTGGAGGAACACCGCCATGCGGGAGAAAAAAATCACGGCCATGTGCATCCGGAACAGTACGCCCATGGAGCGCACGGCCACAGTCACGGGCATACCCATCAGAATACGAAAGCAGTGCTGAACCGCCTTTCAAGAGCCATCGGTCATCTGGAATCCATCCGGAGGATGGTGGAGGATGGGAGAGACTGTACGGAAGTGCTGATCCAGCTTTCCGCAGTGAAAGCGGCGCTGAACAACACCGGAAAGGTGATCCTTCAGGATCACATCGAGCACTGTATTGTGGATGCGGTGAGCAAAGGCGATACCCGGGCGCTGGAAGAACTGAACAAGGCCATTGACCGGTTTATGAAATGAATGTAACGCTACGGCCGACTGCCGCTTCGCGATGGCACAGTGTGCCTGCAGCTGTAACACCAGAACCGAAAGGCGAACTGCCGCAGACAGATACGGTTGTGCCAATAAGAATAATTAAGGGAAAGAAGAATACGGAGGAAAAGAAAAATGTCAAAAGAATGCAGCAATACATCCTGCAGCAAGGAGAGCTGTGAGGGATGCCCCAGCCGGCAGCCCCAGAGTTTTCAGGAAAAAATGAATGAATTTTCCAATATCAGCCATGTGATCGGAATTGTCAGCGGAAAGGGAGGCGTGGGAAAATCCTTCGTAACCGCATCACTGGCAAACCAGATGGCAAAACAGGGATATAAAGTGGGTATCCTGGACGCGGACATTACAGGCCCTTCCATCCCGAGAATGTATGGCCTGAAGGGTCCCGCACTGGCGGAGGAAAAGGGCATCTACCCCATGGTTTCACAAAACGGCATCAAAGTGATGTCCGTCAACCTGCTGCTTCCCAGAGAAGATGAGCCGGTGATCTGGCGAGGTCCCATTCTGGCAAACATGGTGAAACAGTTCTGGACGGATGTGATCTGGGGCGATCTGGATTATCTTTTTGTGGATATGCCGCCGGGAACCGGCGATGTGCCTCTGACGGTCTTTCAGTCACTGCCTGTGGACGGAATTGTCATTGTCTCTTCCCCGCAGGATCTGGTGAAGATGATTGTCCGCAAAGCATACAAAATGGCCCAGATGATGAAAATTCCCGTGCTGGGCGTACTGGAGAATTACAGCTATGTGGTTTGTCCTGACTGCGGAAAAGAGATGAGAATTTTCGGCGAAAGCCATATCGATGAGATTGCCGCCGGTCTGGGCCTGAAGGTCCTGGGGAAAATGCCCATCAATCCGGCTTATGCGGAAGCTGCCGATCAGGGAGCGTTCCATACGGTGGAGAATCCTTATGTGGAGGCGGCCATTCAGGCTATGCCCCGATAAACAAAAAAGATCCCTGCGGCCGGCAGGCAGCCAATGGAAAGCATGGTTTGCGAACTTTTCATTGGCATAAACAATGGAAAGCAGGGTTTGCGAACTTTCCATTGTCATGAATAACAGAAAGCACGCTTTGCGAACTTTCCATTGTCACAAAAAGAAGGAACCGTGCGTTTCCTTCTTTTTACAACAACGGCAGGTACGCGAAGCGTGCTTTCTTTCCATGTTTTCAGAAATAAGGATGATTCTGCGTCCGGTGAGCCGTCAGCAGAAAATCCGCCGCATTCAGCCCTTCAGTCCTCTGGCCTGCCGGTCCATATCCTCCACCACGATATCATAGATTTCCCCCAGAGACGCACAGTATTCCAGCACCTTCCAGGGCTCGTTGGTGTGAAAATGGATCTTAATCAGATCCTCATCCCCTACCGCCAGCAGGCAGTCTCCTTTGAAATGTTCCTGAAAATACTCGCTGATGGCATCCTCATCCAGCCCTTCTCCTTCAATAAGAAGCTGGGTGTCATATCTGAATTCCAGCATATTCATCCCTCCTGTTATCTTTTTTATCACAGATCTGCGGCTGCTGATTCGTTGAAACAAACGGACCTGTGCAGACATTTTTGTTTCAAATATTATAGCACGGCAGATGCCGGTTGTCATCAGCCACCCCGGAATTTCGCGGGAGGCTGGTAACAGCCTTCTGCTGCCCTGCGAGGACGCTGTGTGCCGGTGGCACAGGTTTTGCGCAGACGGATTCCGGGAATTGACAGAGCCGACTTTCTAACTTATAATGGAATCGAACATATGTTCTGTATGTACGGAGGGGAGGGAATACAGATGATTATACAGAGGGAGATGTCTCTGGAGGAAAAACTCAGGATACTGGCAGACGCGGCCAAGTATGACGTGTCCTGCACCTCCAGCGGCACAGACAGAAGAAATGACGGAACAGGACTGGGAAATGCGGTTTCTTCGGGAATCTGCCACAGCTTTTCCGCAGATGGCAGATGTATCAGCCTTCTCAAAATTCTGATGACCAATGAATGTGTTTTCGACTGTCGTTACTGTCTGAACCGGGCATCCAACGATGGAATACGCGCATCCTTTACACAGGAAGAGATATGCAGGCTTACGGTGGAATTTTACAGAAGAAATTATATTGAAGGGCTGTTTTTGAGCTCCGGTGTGGTGAAAAGCCCCGCATATACCATGGAGCTTCTGTATCAGACGGTCCGAAAGCTGAGAATAGAGTTTCACTTTCAGGGATATATCCATTTAAAGACCATCCCGGGAGCGCCGCCGGAACTGATTGAGAAAGCGGGTTTTTTTGCGGATCGAATGAGCGTGAATCTGGAATTTCCCACAGCGGATGGACTCAGGAGGCTTGCGCCCCACAAAACCCGGAAGGCGATTCTGGGTCCCATGCGTCAGATTCAGCAGAAAGCGAAGGAGAATAAGAAGGAACTGGCACTGCTGCGGCGGGGTCCCAGGTTTGTCCCGGCGGGACAGAGTACCCAGATGATTATCGGGGCTGCCGGGGAAAGTGATTATCAGATTCTGACGGTGGCGGAAGCCTTGTACCGGCAGTTTGAGATGAAGAGAGTGTTTTTTTCCGCCTTTGTGAATGTGAACATGGACAGTACGCTGCCTATGGTACCCCGTGCGCCCATACTGCTGCGGGAACACAGGCTGTATCAGGCGGACTGGCTCCTGAGATTTTACGGTTTTGAGGCAAGGGAGCTTCTCTCGCCGGCAAGACCGGACTTCAATGTACTTCTTGATCCCAAGTGTGACTGGGCGCTTCGGCATCTGGATCAGTTCCCGGTGGAGGTCAATCGGGCCGATTATAATACGCTTCTGCGTGTGCCGGGAATCGGAGTACGGTCGGCGGGAAAAATTGTCCGGGCGCGTCGGTACGGAACGCTGACCTTTGAGGATCTGAAAAAGATGCGGGTAGTGCTGAAGCGGGCGGTTTACTTTATCACCTGCAAAGGGAAAATGATGTACCGGCTGCGGCTGGACGAGGATTATATTCTGAGAAATCTTCTGGATTCCCGGGATAGGATTCCTGTGGATCCGGATATCACTTTCCGGCAGCTGTCACTGTTTGATGGGGAGGGAGCAGAATGAATGAGAAGCATGTATTTTATTGTGAGAATACGATGGAAGGGATCTTTTCCGGCATATACCAGGCATGGGACGCCCGGGTGGGACATGGGAATGTGGAACTGCGTATACAGGAACCGGAGAACTTGGAGCTGTTTGCGGTGTTTCACCAGGTAAAAACCAGCCTTGCAGATGCGGAAAAGGTACGGAGAACCATTGCCTGTCAGCTGGGGGAGAAGGTGCTTGAGCAAATCTGTTTTGCCGTCTGCGCGGATGATCCGGAAAAAGGAACAGCCATATACCGGACTCTGGTGGACTGCCTTTCGGTTCACGGGGCACTCTACAGGAAGCGTTCGCTGGATAATCTGAAGAATCCTTATGTGAGAAAAGTAACGGAGCTATACCGAAGCGTATGGACGGAATATGACCACTATCTGGGGTTCCTCCGCTTTCGGGAACTTCCGGGGAATATTCTGGCCGCGCTGGTGGAACCACGGCATGATCTGCTGCTTCTTTTCTGGGATCATTTCTCCAACCGTTATCCCAAAGAACGTTGGATCATCGGGGACAGCTGCCGGGGAAAACTGCTGCTTCACCATCCGGGCGCCCCTTGCCTTGTGATGAAAAATGCGGAAGAACAGATTGCGCAGATCGCCGGTGGAAGGGAGGCGGGGGAAGATTATGAGCAGCTTTTTTCCTCGTTCTGTGAGAGCGTTTCCATAAAGGAGCGGGAAAATTACAGGCTTCAGAGACAGAACCTGCCCCTGAAATATCGAAAAGAAATGGTGGAATTTCACAAAAAAAACGAAAAATTGCCGAAAAAAATGTGTGAAGGAAGAGAATTGACAAATCGGGGCACCGTGATATAATAATCGACGACATGGTACATGGTACTACCAGTCGCTAAACCGTGGATCCACAAGGGAGATCTTTGTGGCTATACGGCATGCGGCCAGAAAGTGAGGAAATTATGTCAAAGTATACAGTGAGCAAGATTAAATTAAACGCGGCAAAAGAAGTGGAAGAGTTCGTATCGGCAGCAGGAAAATGTGATTTTGACATCGATATATTTTATAACCGGATGATTATCGACGCAAAATCTATTCTTGGAATTCTGAGCATGGATCTGAATAATGTGCTGACGGTACATTGCTATGGAGAAGATGCGGAATTCAACAATACACTTCGGAAATTTGCCGTGGCATAAAGAACCGTAAGAGCAGAAAATGGTATCGCGGAATTCCCGCAAAAACAGTGTTGTAACGAATAAAAGGGCGAAGCCGACATTGGCTTTGCTCTTTTCTTTATGGTACAATAGACGCGGAATCGCAGAAAGTCGCTGCATATCCGCCGGAGACACCATGAGAGCAGAGCGATCTTATAATTAATGTACGGACGGCGGAAAGAGAGAAAGGACGGACAGAGTTGGAACATGAGGTGATTCGGATTTCTGTGAGAAATCTGGTGGAATTTATTCTACGGTCAGGCGACCTGGACAATCGAAGAGGCGGGCTGGCCGATAAGGAGGCCATGGCCAGGGGAAGCAGGATTCACCGGAAGATTCAGCGGCAGATGGGCGGAGCCTATCAGGCGGAAGTTCCGCTGTCTTATGAAAAGCGATACGACGGTTTTTCCATTCGGCTGGAAGGACGGGCAGACGGAATTATCACCGGGAAGGATGGATATACGATTGATGAAATCAAAGGAATCTACCGGGATGTGGCCGCTCTTTCGGAACCGGTGCCGGTGCATCTGGCACAGGCCAAATGTTATGCGTTGATCTGGGGAAGAGAAAAAAAACTGGAGCAGATCCAGGTGCAGATGACCTACTGCAATCTGGATACAGAGGAAATCCGCCGTTTTTCTTTATCTTATTCCATGGAAGAGCTGGGCCAGTGGTTTGACTGGCTGCTGGACTCCTATTATCGCTGGGCCAACTGGCAGTATCAGTGGAAACAGACACGAAATCAGTCCATGCAGGGACTGGAATTTCCTTTTCCCTACCGGGAAGGGCAGCGGGAGGTGGTAAGCAGTGTCTACCGAACAATTCTCAGAAAAAAACAGCTGTTTCTTCAGGCACCCACGGGATTGGGGAAAACCATGTCCACGGTTTTCCCGGCTGTGCGCTCCATGGGGGAAGGAATTTCCGAGAAGGTTTTTTATCTGACTGCCAAGACCATCACCAGAAAGGTGGCCTGGGAGGCCTTTGAAATTCTCCGACAGAAAGGACTGGCCTGCAAAGTGCTGATCCTGACTGCCAAGGAGAAAATGTGCGTCTGTGAGAAGACGGACTGCAATCCGGAAGCCTGTCCCCGGGCGAAGGGGCATTTTGACCGGGTCAATGAGGCGGTCTTTGAGCTTCTGAACCGTCAGGACGCATTTGACAGAGAGATGCTGCTGGCACAGAGTGAGGCCTGGCAGGTGTGTCCTTATGAGCTGAGCCTGGATGTGGCCACCTGGGTGGATGCCGTGATCTGCGATTACAATTATGTATTTGATCCGGATGCCCATCTGCGGCGCTTTTTCGGGGAAGGGAACCGGGGCGACTATGTATTTCTCATCGATGAAGCCCATAATCTGGCGGAAAGGGGAAGAGAGATGTACAGCGCCGCCATTTATAAGGAAGATATTCTGGCGGTGAAAAAACTGGTGAAGCCCCTGCGAAAGAAACTGACCCGTCAGCTGGAAAAGTGCAATCAGCAGATGCTGGCATGGAAACGGGAAAGCGAGACGTATCAGATTCTGGATTCTGCTGGCAGCCTGGGAATTCATCTGATGAATGTGCTGGGAGAGCTGGAATTGATGCTGGAGGAGCTGGAGCAGGGGGATATACGGGAAAAAATCCTGGATTTTTATTTTCAGGTGCGGACATTTCTCAATATTTATGATCTGGTGGATGACAATTATGTGATATATACCCGCCACGATGAAGATAACCGTTTTTTTGTACGGCTTTTCTGTGTAAATCCTGCGGAGAATCTGCAGCGGTGTGTGGATAAAGGTATCAGTACCGTGTATTTTTCCGCCACGCTGCTGCCGGTGACCTATTACAGAAAGCTTCTGAGCGGGCGCAGCGACGATTATGCTATTTATGCGGATACGCCATTTACTCCGGATCAGAAGCTGCTGCTTCTGGGAAGAGACGTGAGCAGCCGGTATACCAGAAGAGGTCCCCGGGAGTACGAGCGTATCAGCCGGTATATTTATCAGGCGGCAACGGTGCATCCGGGAAATTATATGGTTTTTTTTCCTTCCTATCGGATGATGGAGGATGTCTATGATACTTACCGCGCCATTTACGGAAATGAGCAGGAAATCCTTCTGCAAAGTCCTTCGATGAATGAGAGAGAACGGGAGGAATTTCTGGAGCGGTTTGAGGAAGAAGAGGGAACGCTTCTGGGTTTCTGTGTGATGGGCGGTATTTTCGCGGAGGGGATCGATCTGGCAGGGGAAAGGCTTGTGGGAGCTCTGGTGGTGGGAACGGGGATTCCGCAGATCAGCTGTGAACGGGAAATCCTGAAAAATTTTTATGACGGACAGGGCGTCAGCGGCTTTGACTATGCGTATCGTTTTCCCGGTATGAACAAGGTGCTGCAGTCTGCCGGAAGGGTGATCCGTACCGGGGAGGACCGGGGCGTGATTCTGCTTCTGGATGAGAGATTCTGTCAGCGGGAGTACCAGGCGCTGTTTCCAAGAGAATGGGCGGATTATCAGATCTGCACCCGGGATACAGCGGCGGACAGGATGCGGGAGTTCTGGAGCGGTGTGGAAAATGGGAAAACAGACGGAAAACGGTTGGCCGATGGAACGTGAGAAGGGAAGGAAGAAGCGGCTGATGAAGAACCGGATGCCAAAAACAATCTTGTAAATTTCCGGATGCTGTGGTATGCTTTCTGTAGTCGACGGACTGCGCGCATGATATCACAGGGCGGCAGGAATGCCGGAAACAGCAGAAAAATTTATATTGAGCCGGGGAGCTTGCGCAAAGCAGGCTGAGAGTAGGCTGTTATGCCTTGACCCGTGAACCTGATTTCCGCAGAGTGCTTTGGTGGATATTATTATCCGGCAAAGCAGAGCGGGGGCCGGGAGGACACAGAGACTGTCCGGACCGGTTCGGATAATGCCAACGTAGGGAATATGCTGATGGATGAAAAGCAGATATGCCTTGTGGGTGTACCTGCTTTTTTCAAAATCATACTCTTGTTGAGAAACTCCGAAAACCTTCGGTGTTGTAAGAAAATCAGTGGGAACGGATGCCGGACAAAGGAGGATGCACATGGAGGAGAAGAGAGCGATGGCCTATACCACACAGATGGACGCTGCGAGAAAAGGAATTGTGACGCCGCAGATGGAGACGGTGGCGGCAAAGGAAAAGATGCCGGTGGAGAAGCTGATGAAGCTGGTGGCAGAGGGAAAGGTGGCCATCTGTGCCAACAAAAAGCACACCTGTCTGGATCCGGAAGGCGTGGGAAGTATGCTGCGCACCAAAATCAATGTGAACCTGGGGGTTTCCAGGGACTGCAAGGATTATGATGTGGAGATGGAGAAAGTGATGAGCGCTGTCCATCTGGGGGCAGAAGCCATCATGGATCTCTCCAGCCATGGAAATACGCAGCCTTTCCGTCAGAAACTCACCAGCGAATGTCCGGTGATGATCGGTACGGTTCCCGTATATGACAGTGTGATCCATTATCAGAGAGATCTGGCCACACTGACGGCAAAGGATTTTATTGATGTGGTAAGGCTGCACGCGGAGGACGGCGTGGATTTCGTCACCCTCCACTGTGGCATCACCAGAAAAACCATCGATCAGATCCGTAAGCATAAAAGAAAAATGAACATTGTCAGCCGGGGCGGAAGCCTGGTGTTTGCCTGGATGAGCATGACCGGCCAGGAGAACCCCTTCTACGAGTATTTTGACGAGATCCTGGATATCTGTGAGAAGTACGATGTGACCATTTCTCTGGGAGACGCCTGCCGGCCGGGATGTCTGGCGGATGCCACCGATGTCTGCCAGATCGAGGAACTGGTGCGGCTGGGTGAGCTGACCAAGCGGGCCTGGGATCACAACGTGCAGGTGATGGTGGAAGGCCCCGGCCATGTGCCGCTGGATCAGATTGCCGCCAACATGGAGGTTCAGAAGACCCTCTGCATGGGCGCCCCCTTCTATGTGCTGGGCCCTCTGGTGACCGATATCGCTCCCGGATATGATCATATCACCGGCGCCATCGGCGGGGCGGTGGCGGCCATGAACGGCGCCGCATTCCTCTGCTATGTGACTCCGGCAGAACATTTGGCGCTTCCCAATGTGGAGGATGTAAAGCAGGGGATCATTGCCGCCAAGATCGCGGCCCATGCGGCGGATATCGCGAAACATATTCCGGGGGCCAGAGATATCGATGACAGAATGGCCGACGCCCGGAAGAATCTGGATTGGGACGCCCAGTTCGCCTGCGCCCTGGATCCGGAAACTGCCAAGGCGATCCGCAATGCCCGTCTGCCGGAGGATGATCACAGCGACACCTGCAGTATGTGCGGAAAATTCTGCGCGGTACGCAGCATGAATAAGGCATTGTCAGGGGAATATATTGATATTCTGTAAAGACAGCCGGGTCTGAAAAACTGAGGAAATAGAGAAGGGAACAGCTGCCGCATTTGTGAATATCCCGAATGCGGCAGTTTTTTGTTCCTATCAGACGATAATGGGAATTGTAGCCGGTCTGCGGTCATGGTACAATAAACGGGATAGCCGAAGAAGCGGGGAAATTTCGGACAGGCGGCAAATATGCGAAAAAGGCCCCTACAGAGACTTTTGGCGGCCGGGAAAGGTGGTAAACATATGCTGTACACTGATGAAAAAGATTATATTATGCGGATGATTAAAGAGATGGTTCGGGTGCTGTTCTCTGTAGCCCTGGGCAAAAAATACATTTCCGTGGAACTGGAGCGGGAAAATAAGTATGAAGTGGGCGGAAACCCACTGATGGATCTGCTGCATATGGTGGATCTGGGCCAGATTAACGAGGCGGAAAACATGCTTCTGGAGGATCTGGACTATCGGAATCGGGAAGAAGTGGCGGCGGCCGCCCTGTTTTACCAGTATGTGGGAGAAAAGGATACGGAATTTCTGGAAAAGAATAACTATTCGGACGAAGAAGTGATTTTCGGAATGAAACAGCTGCTGGAAAATTCCGGATTTGGCCAGCTGGTGGATCTGCCGGAATGAAACAGGAGGGAAGTTTATGCTGATTGATTTTAACGAAATGAAAGAAATCCGTGTACCCGGGATGAATCAGGGGACAGGAGAAATGACCGCGAGAATGTATATGGAGGAAGGCGGGAAAATCATTCCCTGCCGGATCCATCCGGGAGGCTCCATCGGGATGCACAGTCATCCCACCAGCGATGATATCAATTATATTATTTCGGGCTCCGGGCGGGCCATCTGTGATGGGAAAGAAGAACTTCTGGGGCCGGGAATCTGCCATATCTGCAAAAAAGGATCGGAGCACAGCATCGTCAACACCGGCCAGGAGGATCTGGTGATGCTTACCGTAGTGGTGGAGAGATAAAACCGGGGGCCTGGCAGCCAAAGGAGAATGAGATGAATAAAGAATACTTCAGGAATCTGTGGAAGCAGGAAGAGGAGCAGGCGCACATTCATGGCTGGGATTTTTCACATATTTTCGGACGGTTTGAGGAGGAAAATGACCTGCCCTGGAATTATGAGCAGCTGGTTCGGAAATATCTGAAAAAGGATATGGAACTGCTGGATTACGACACCGGCGGAGGAAGCCTATCGGCCGATTCTGTTTTATGATGTGGGGGCCTTTGTATGGTTTGCGCGGATTATCCAGTGGGAGTTTCCCGGATTTTCCGTGGAAGCATGCTTTGACCGGCTGTGTGCCATGCAGGAAAAGCTGGAACGGGATGGAAAGATTCAGGGAGCGATTCATCGGTATCTGCTGATTGCGGAAAAACCGCCGGTATCGTCTGCGGCACAGGAGCAGAAGGACCGGTAAATCTGACAGTGAGGAAAGACCCCGGCAGGGGCATGCAAAATGCGGGAGGTATATGCGGAATGGAAATCTGGGACGGATATTTTGCGGACGGGACACCGGCGGGCCGGGATCTGGTGCGGGGAGAAGCGATTCCGGAAGGACTGTATCACATGGTATGTCAGATATTGGTGCGGCATACGGACGGAGATTACCTGCTGATGCAGCGGGACTTCGCAAAGCCCAATTTCGGCGGCTGCTATGACGCCACGGCGGGCGGATCGGCACTGAAGGGCGAGGATCCGTTCGCCTGTGCCAGAAGAGAACTGCTGGAGGAGACCGGCATAACCGCCGGATCTCTGGAGAAAATCGGCAGCTGTCGCTCAAAAAACACCATTTATCACAATTTCCTCTGTGTCACAGACCAGGAAAAGGATTCCATCACCCTTCAGCCGGGAGAAACTATTTCCTTTCGCTGGGTCAGTGAAAAGGAATTTATCGATTTTGTCAATTCCGGAAGGATGATTGAACCTCAGAAAAACAGGTATCAGGCGTACTTTGTGAAAATGGGGTATCTGCCGGGCTAGATGGAATGCCGGCAGATACCCCATTTTGAAATTTGCAATCAGTCCGTCTCCTTTGTCAGATCATCCAGAAATTCCCTGGCTGCCCGGGTCAGCGGCAGATGGGCGTTGTGGGTGATCACCAGCTTCCGGCAGGGAAGCTCCTCCGCGATGTCCAGGGAAAACAGATCCCCGTCGCCGGGCATGCAGTAATCGGGGACAAAGGCGATGCCCAGGCCGATACGCGCCAGATCGATGAGAAGATCATTGCTTCCCAGCTCGATTTCCGGAACCAGATCCAGCTGATACTGCTGAAACAGGTTGTGGAGAAATTCGCTGGTTGTGCTTTTGCGGTCCAGCATCATGATGGGGTAGGAGAGAAGCTCCTTCAGATGCAGCGGCCGGTCCTTCAGCTCTCCATAGTAAGTGCTGCTGGCAATAAAGATATCCCGGAAGGTATGAATCTCCCTGACATGATCCCCGTGATTCAGATGGGAATTGGGATAGTTGGTGACAATCAGGTCCACCTGTCCCGTCTCCAGCAGATCCACACATTTGGTGGATGTCTGGTTGGTGACCTTGATGTGGATGTTGGGGTGCTCCTTGTGAAACCGGTTCAGATAAGGAACCAGATAGTAACGGCAGATGGTGTCGCTGGCGCCGATCCGAAGCTGCCCTCCGCCCAGATTGCCGGACTCCATGATCTGCGCCTCTCCCCGCTGGATCAGATTGATGGCCGGTTCGATATGGCGCAGCAGCGTCTCCCCCTCAGGGGTCAGCTGTACCCGTTTGGTGCTGCGGATGAAAAGACTGATTCCCAGCTTTTTCTCCAGCACCTTGATGGACTGGCTGACCGCCGACTGGGATATAAACAGATGCTTGGAGGCCTCGGAAAAACTCAGAGAGATGGCCACATAGTAAAAAACCTTATACAGTTCATAATTTACATCCATAAAAAATCCTCCTGGTATCCCCACAGAAAAAACTTTCTTTGAGTATAACATGAAACGGAGGAAAATCCCATAGGTTCCAAATAAATATTAGCAGCATTTATCAAACTAATTAGATATATTAATTTTACTTATAACTTTAAGTATGGTAAGGTAAATACAGAAACATGGGTAAAGAGGGGAAGATCCCTCTATGGCCATTCGGCCCAAGTAATAAGGAAAGGACAGAGAAGATGAGTGTAAGACGAGTTTACGCAGAGAAAAAGCCGGATTTTGCGGTGCAGGCGAAGGATCTGAAGCATGAGATCAGCAGTTATCTGGGAATCAAGAGTGTGACAGGTGTGCGTGTTCTCATCCGTTACGATGTGGAGAATATTTCCGACAAGGTTTTTGAAAAGGCGTGTACCAGCGTATTTTCCGAGCCTCCGGTGGATGATTTATACAGAGAAACTTTTGAGGTGGCTGACGGCGCACGGGTATTTTCCGTGGAGTTCCTGCCGGGTCAGTTTGATCAGCGGGCGGATTCCGCAGTGCAGTGTGTGCAGTTTCTGAAGGAGGATGAACAGCCTATCATCCGTTCCGCCACCACCTATGTGATCGAGGGGGAAATCACCGACGAGGAGTTTGAGGCCATCAAGCATCACTGCATCAATCCGGTGGATTCCCGGGAGACGGGCATGGAGAAGCCGGAGACTCTGGTGACCAACTTTGAGGAGCCGGAGGATGTGAAAACCTTCGACGGATTTAAGGACATGGAGGAAGGGGAGCTGAAGAAGCTGTACGATTCTCTGAATCTGGCCATGACCTTCAAGGATTTCCTGCATATTCAGAAATATTTCCATGACGAGGAAAAGAGAGATCCTTCCGTGACGGAGATCCGGGTGCTGGATACTTACTGGTCCGATCACTGCCGTCACACCACCTTCTCCACGGAGCTGACGGAGGTGAATTTCGGGGAGGGCGATTACAAGAAGCCCATCGTGGATACCTACAATCAGTATCTGTCCGACCGGGCGGTATTATATAAGGGAAGAGACGATAAGTTCATCTGCCTGATGGATCTGGCCTTGCTGGCTATGAAGAAGCTGAAAGCGGAAGGAAAGCTGGCGGATCAGGAGGAGTCTGAGGAGATCAATGCCTGCTCCATCGTGGTGCCCGTGGATGTGGACGGAAAGGAAGAGGAGTGGCTGATCAACTTTAAAAATGAGACCCACAACCATCCCACCGAGATTGAGCCCTTCGGAGGCGCGGCCACCTGTCTGGGCGGAGCCATCCGTGATCCCCTGTCCGGCCGTACTTATGTATATCAGGCCATGCGTGTGACAGGAGCGGCAGATCCCACCGTATCGGTGAAGGAGACCATGAAAGGCAAGCTTCCCCAGAAAAAGCTGGTGCGGGAGGCGGCTCACGGCTACAGCTCCTACGGAAACCAGATCGGTCTGGCCACCGGATATGTAAAAGAAATCTATCATCCCGACTATGTGGCAAAACGTATGGAGATCGGCGCGGTGATGGGCGCTGCTCCCAGACGCGCGGTGAAGAGAGAAACCTCGGATCCCGGCGATATCATCATCCTGCTGGGCGGCCGTACCGGCCGTGACGGCATCGGCGGAGCCACCGGTTCCTCCAAAGTTCACACAGAGGCTTCCATCGAGGTCTGCGGCGCGGAGGTACAGAAGGGAAATGCTCCCACAGAGCGGAAGATCCAGCGTATGTTCCGCCGGGAAGAGGTGAGCCGTCTCATTAAGAAATGCAACGATTTCGGCGCCGGCGGCGTGTCGGTGGCCATCGGTGAGCTGGCAGCCGGTCTGGTGGTGGATCTGGACAAGGTTCCCAAAAAGTACGCCGGTCTTGACGGCACGGAGATTGCCATCTCCGAATCCCAGGAGCGTATGGCTGTGGTGGTGGATCCCGCGGATGTGGATCAGTTCCTGAAATATGCCAACGAAGAGAATCTGGAAGCCGTGGTGGTGGCAAAGGTGACCGAAGAGCCCCGTCTGGTGCTGACCTGGAGAGGAAAAGAGATCGTAAATATTTCCAGAGCATTTCTGGATACCAACGGCGCCCATCAGGAGACAAAGGTGCAGGTGGATATTCCTTCCCGCGAAGGATGCACCCTGAACCGTTCCGGGGATATCGCCGATGTGAGAGCCCGCTGGCTGTCTGATCTGGCAGATCTGAACGTCTGCTCTCAGAAAGGCCTGGTGGAAATGTTCGACGGATCCATCGGCGCCGGCAGTGTGTTCATGCCCTACGGCGGAAAATACCAGATGACAGAGACCCAGGCCATGGTGGCCAAGGTGCCGGTGGCCAATGGAACCACCAATACCGTCACCATGATGAGCTACGGATTTGACCCCTATGTGTCCTCCTGGAGTCCGTATCACGGAGCAGTCTACGCGGTTCTGGAGTCTGTGGCGAGAATCGTGGCCAACGGCGGAGACTTCCGGAAAATCCGTTTCACCTTCCAGGAGTATTTCCGCAGAATGACGGAGGATCCGGAAAGATGGAGCCAGCCTTTTGCCGCCCTTCTGGGCGCCTATGCGGCGCAGCTGGGCTTTGGACTGCCCTCCATCGGAGGCAAGGACAGTATGTCCGGAACCTTCAACGAAATCGATGTGCCGCCTACCCTGGTATCCTTTGCGGTGGATGTGGCAAAACAGCAGGATATCGTTTCTCCCGAGCTGAAAAAGGCGGGAAGCAAGCTGGTATGGCTGCGGATTCCCAGAGACGAGTACGATCTGCCGGTATATGAAGGCGTGATGGATCTGTACGGCAAGCTGCATCAGGATATGAAAGACGGCAAGGTTCTGGCTGCTTATGCCCTTGACCGTCACGGCATTGCGGCGGCAGTCAGCAAAATGGCTTTCGGTAACCACATGGGCGTGAAGATCGAGCACAATGTGGATGAGAGAGATCTGTTCTCCCCGTATTTCGGAGATATCATCTGCGAGATCCCCGATGGAAAAGTGGGCCAGCTGTCTGTGACCTATACGGTAATCGGTGAGGTGACCGACCGGGCGGCTCTGGAATATAAAAATGTGAAGATTCCTCTGGAAGAGGCCATGAATGCCTGGACGGGAACACTGGAAAAAGTATTCAAGACGAAAGTGACCGATGACACCACGCCGGTGGAAAGCCCCCTGTATAAGGCAGAGCAGATCCATATCTGCAAAAACAAGGTGGCCCGTCCCACCGTATTTATCCCCGTTTTCCCGGGAACCAACTGCGAGTACGACAGCGCCCGGGCCTTTGAGCGGGCGGGAGCGGATGTGATCACCCGGGTATTCAAAAACCTGACGGCAGAGGATATCAGAGATTCCGTAAAGATTTTCGAGGAGGCCATCGGACAGGCGCAGATCATCATGTTTCCCGGCGGATTTTCCGCGGGCGACGAGCCGGACGGATCCGCAAAATTCTTTGCCACGGCTTTCCGGAATGAAAAAATCCGGGAAGCGGTTATGAAGCTGCTGAATGAACGGGACGGACTGGCACTGGGTATCTGCAACGGCTTCCAGGCCCTGATCAAGCTGGGACTGGTGCCCTACGGACAGATCCAGGGACAGACGGTGGATTCCCCCACCCTGACCTACAATACCATCGGACGCCATGTATCCCGGATGGTATACACAAAGGTGGTAACCAACAAATCCCCGTGGCTGGCACAGGCAGAACTGGGTAAGGTTTATGTCAATCCGGCATCTCACGGTGAAGGCCGTTTCGTGGCCACAAAAGAGTGGATTGACCGGCTATTTGCCAACGGCCAGGTGGCCACGCAGTACTGCGATCCCGAGGGAAATGTTTCCATGGATGAAGAGTGGAATGTGAACGGTTCCTACGCCGCCATCGAAGGAATCACCAGCCCCGACGGACGGGTTCTGGGTAAAATGGCCCATGTGGAGCGCCGCGCGGACGGTGTGGCCATGAATATTTATGGAGAGCAGGATATCCGGATCTTTGAGTCCGGTGTGGCTTACTTCAAATAAAAAGTAACAGTTCAGCCTTCGGCTTCGCTGTCACTAAAATAAAGGCGTATGGTATTCCCCTTTCGGGAAAACCGTACGCCATTTTTCTTGGCCAGCTGCCAGGCGGACATGCCTGCATATCCGCCTGGCAGTTGCCGCGAGGGTCAAAAACAAACGTGTTAAATACCGTATTTCCTGAACAGAGACTCCCGGTATTCCCGGTCAGACGCGATTTTTACCACCTGATCCAGACGGTTTTCTCTGTTGAGTATCAGGATCAGGTGATTGTAGCGTTCGCTTTCGGCTGCACGGCCTTCTTCTTTACCCTTTTCCAGGGCATCGTCCCAGATCATTTGTCCCAGTTTTGTCATGGCGATTTCCTCCTTGATTTTTTTCAGTGTTTCCCCTGACAGAAATTTTGTTGCCAGAATATAGAGAATGGCTTCCATTTTCCGGATATCCTCCGATAGGATCGTCTGTTCCGCTTTCCTGAGAATCTGTATACTTTTCAGAATACGCTCGTTTTGGCCGGATGATCCATCCATGAGCGGAGAAAACAACAGGGGAATGAGGTCGGATTTTTCCAGCTTGTCCGCTGGCTTTTTCATCAGTTTTTCCAGTATTTCATCTGCATTTTCGTCTTTCAGCCGAATGATCTGTACCCGGTAGGTGTTAATTCCCTCTGTGATCTGATCCCGGATTTCGCGAACCCTGGAGGAACAGATGACAAAGGTAATCACCGGGCGGTGATAGATTCGTGCGGTAGAGGCCTCGTAGTCCCGGAAACGTCTCAGATCATCAATGGTTACTGCGTCAGACTCAAATTCAAAATGGAACAGAATGTTGTGCTCCATCTCATAGAGAAAGTCCTCATACATATGCCTGGCTTCCAACGCGACAATCTCGGTGGGGAGCGTCCGCAGAACCTTTTCCCTGATCCCCAGCCAGTGAATCAGTTCTTCCCCGAAGAAGGCGGCGGCCGATTTCAAAGCCAGATCTTCCGCCTGTGCGGGGCCATGGTTGGCTGTTCCTGTGTTGCGTTTTTTCAATCATACCTCCGTTTCCAGCGGCACAGGAACTGTCTTCTTATTGATATAGTACCACATCGGACAGCAGAATGCTTCTGTTTTTGCAAAATTTTTGTTTGTTTTTGAAAAGAATACCCGAATCGGGATGAAATAGATAGTTGCCATATGAAGGGCGAAAGGGTTATAGATGTATAGTTGTTATAGTGAGGGATTGTTTTGGAGCGAAATGCTCCTAATGAAAAGGACTACAATGGGAAGTGTGAATTTTCCATTGTCATGAATAAGTCGGCAGTCTCTGTGTGAACTGCTGTCCGTAGAAAAAGAATAATACGTTTGGAAGAAAAATGCAAGTCGCAAATTGTATTCCGCTGCCGATGATGATAAACTGGAGGGAGCAAAAGGACAGAGGAAAAGATAGAGAAAGGATCAAAGTACATGCAAGAGAAAAAATACCATGGAATCACCGTAAAATTTGAACCGGGCTGGGTGCGGGTGGTTACTGATGACGCCCTGACCGGCTATCTGGATCAGAAAAGCTGCAGGGACGCGGAGCATCTGGCAGACTGGATTCTGGCCAAATACCGGGAGCTGCTGGGATATCCCCTGAGGATAGACCGGGATTCTCTGGCGGTGGAGATTCTGATTCACGCTTATATGGATACCATTTCCGAACGCTTGGAGGAGCGTGCTGTTCAGAGCGAAATTCCTGTTGCCGCGAAGCGCCTCCTGAAAAGTATCTGTGACAAAGTACAGAAGCATACGGATATCATCGACTGCGGGGAGAAGGAGGAAGACGGCAACCGCCTGATCTTCGATGGACTTTCCGCGTTTCATGAGACCATCTGTCGTCTGCTGGAATAAATTTGTATGTTCAACGCTCCCATGTCCCGCAGCGACACTGTGTGTCAGTGATATGCGTTTCGCTCCAAACGAAACGGAGGGTAGCCCCGCGCTGCATTCGCAGCAGGATCCCGAAGTCTGTGCGCATGCGTGGGTGACTGTGAAGCCGGAAGGCCGGGCTGTTACATGATTTTGGGGATGATCGTACAAATAGTTTTCACCATTTTTTAGCCGCTGCAAAAGAAAAACAGGGAATGTCCGTCTGTAGCGGACGTTTCCCGCAGAAGTAAAAAAGTTGCCGGAGACGTCAGTATGGTGGGAAAACTGTTTTTTTGAAAGGAGCGTGCTGCAGTGTGGAAATGTTGAAAGTATATGTGCTTTATTGTGTTGTCAGTGGAAATTTTCTCCATACGTTTTACTTTCGGAGTGGTAAAAAGTAATGTTGTACTGTTATTTGTGAACACGACAGTTTTTACTGGACTGTTGATAGCCGGGTTGATGAAAATGGACCTGAGAGGAAATGAAATTTTATGATTCAGATTTTAAATTTAATAAAAAAGGTGAAAGGTTTGCGGCAACATATGAAAAAAACCTCCGGAAATCCGGAGGTAATCAGTAGCGAGAGGGGGACTTGAACCCTCGACACTACGGGTATGAACCGTATGCTCTAGCCAGCTGAGCTATCTCGCCATAATCTTTTACTTATGATAACAGAAAGTGTGCGCTCTGTTATCCGCTGTCTCAACAGCTTGCTTGTCTATTATATCGGTATACCTTTAAAATGTCAAGAGAAAAATAAATAATTTGAAAAAATTGAAAAATGATGTAACGGTGAAGACGGAAGGCCGAACTGCTGTAAAGAACGAAAATATCCGAAGACAAACAAAAAACCCTGACATCTTCTGTCAGGGTAATCAGTAGCGAGAGGGGGACTTGAACCCTCGACACTACGGGTATGAACCGT